>Ga0207008_10050_pt1 | contig 35003 bp, 31 predicted proteins | sample Alteio_BWMinCont_83_FD_153489 | JGI IMG/M metagenome (GOLD analysis project Ga0207008, IMG submission 153489) | Enriched cells from forest soil in Barre Woods Harvard Forest LTER site, Petersham, Massachusetts, United States -... | ecosystem: Environmental > Terrestrial > Soil > Temperate forest >... | reverse complement strand
AGCCGCGTTGTGCCATTGGGTTGGCATTCGTGGCCTGAAATCGTTCGGATGGGAGTTTGTTTTACCCGTCAGAAGTCTTCGTAGCAGTGTTTCTTTCGTTCCTCGTCGTGAGCTTGTCAGTCCTCGGTCTCCTCCTTGGCACCCGCGGCTTGCAGCCGTGGGCTGCATTCTTTCGCCGCTTCGCGACTGATTGCAGATCCCAGCGGATCGCGGGGCACACTCTCGAAAATTGCCGGTCCGATCCCAGACAATGAGTTTTGTTTTTTCACTTCTGCCTCAGGGCTAGTAGCTAACCAGTCGTTCGGCTCACCCTTGAAAGAAAAAGCGCACGCGGGTGGCCGCGTGCGCTTGTTGGATCGTACGGAGGTTAGAAATTAATCTTCGCACCGAGTTGCACGTTTCGCGGATCGTGCCACCCGGTTACCTGACCGAAGGCGCCGTCTCCGACATTCGTATCAAGGCCGCTGGGGTTGCCGTGATTGAACGTGTTGAAGGTTTCCAGGCGGAGTTGCAAGCCCACCCGTTCCGCGAACTTGAAGTTCTTGATCAGCGACATATCCCATACCTGGATGCCAGGGCCGAGGATTGCGCCCGGACGAGAGGTGCCGAAGTGTCCGACTGCCGCTGCAAACGCGGCAGTATTGAAGAACTCAGCGGCCGTTTTTGGTCCATGCGGGTCGCCAATCTGGTCAGCGCGAATTTGAACCGTGTCTCCCGGGGAGAGCATGCCCAAGCCGTTAGGAAATGCGCCAAACGGTTCTGATCCCTGGGTAACCGTAGTGGACTGGCCGGACTGAATCGTGGTGATTCCAGAGAGTTCCCATCCGCCAAGGAGTTGACCGGCGAGGTTCCGTTGATTCCTATAGAACGGGAGTTCATACACATAGCTGACGACCAACATCTGCGGAGTATTCAGAGTGGACGGACCGTAGCTCTGCTTATAGTCGTAGGTGTTGTAGGTAGCCAAGGAGCGGTCGAACGGATTCGTCGTGAGCAGCTTGGACCAGGTGTACCCAAGTTCGAGGGTCAGTCCTTTGCTGAAGCGACGATTCAAGGACACCTGCAAGGAATTGTAGTTGCTGGTGAAAGCGGGGATGCGAGCCGTGATTGCCCCGTACCCCAGATAGGGTCGTATCGCGTTTACATCGGCGGTTGGATTGGCCTCGCGAGCAGCAAGTGTTGGTTGATTGATGTCCACGTCACCCAACAGGTGGGTGCCCTTTGTGCCAACGTAACCAACCTCGAGCACTGTGTTCGGCATGATCTCGTGCTGTACCGAAAGGTTGTAGTCGAGGTAGCTGGGGACCTTGAAGGTCGGCGTTCCGGTGGTAACCAGGTGGGTTGGACCGAGGGGCGCTCCCGCGGCTGTCCCGGCGTTGGGATTGTCGAATAAGTTCAACGAACTGGTAAGGGGAGTATTGTTCACCGATGCTGTCTGAACCAGTGGAGGGTTCTGGAACGCATTTTGCTCCCATATGCCGTTAAGACTACGGTCATAAAAGAGTCCCAAACCGGCGCGTACGGCCCACTTCCCGTTTCCGAAGGGGTCATAGGCAAGGCCGAGACGCGGTCCCCAGTTCTGATTGGAGTTTGGATTCACTCGGGATCCAAAGGGCGAACAGGTTACCATGGGGCCGATCGCTTGAGCCGCATTGCACGCGGTGCCCTTCGGAAAGATAAGCCCATTTGCGTAGGTCGCGGCATTTACAGCCGCTCCAGAGGCAGTCACTCCTGTCATCGCGCCACTGGTGGGATCGATGACCGCAGCGTTGGCCGGATTGTATAGAGTAGGGTCGAAGTTCACCAGCGTGTTGTTACTGTCGGTCGGCGAGGGGAAGTAGCTATATCGCAGGCCGGCGTTGATCGTCAATCGACGGGTAATCTTCCAATCATCTTGTACGTAAGCTTCGAAGTTTACATATCTGAGATGAGGAATCGTGTCCTTGCTCGCTTGACTATAGTTGGCAGCTTGTCCCAGCAGGAAGTTGGCGAATGCGGGATTGCCGCCGTTCGTGGTCTCGTCATTGAAGTTAAACGTCGCAGCTCCGCCGTCGCCATTCTCCGTTTTCTGCATCCACATCGCCGTAAAGCCAGTGCGGATGGTGTGGTTTCCATGCTGCAGGGAAAGATTGTCGTAGATGTTGTGGTCGATGTTGCGCTCGAAGTACGGTGCGCTTCCGTTGCCTAAGCCGGTAAGTCCTGTGATGTTAACGTTCGGCGCTCGTCCGTAAGGGTCCTTGTAAGTCGTATTGTTGGTGAGTTGGCCATTAAATGAGGGTGAGTTTGCAATGCCGCTGAGGTCTGCGTTGATGGCTCCCCACGCATCCACGTACTCAACCTCGTTCACCACACTGGGTGAGAGCGTCATGGTCGCGTTGAAAACCAGATTGCGACCTGGGGCGTTGATCGAGGTAGTTTCGACACCGGGGTAGTTAGCGCCGCCCCAAAGCGAGAACGGCGAATTCTGCGGAACCACATCTTCCATGTAGCGGCCGAAGATACGGACCTTGTCACCGACGTTCTGATCGAGTCGAATAATGTCCTGACGGAAATTGTTCAGCTGGCTGTAATTCGTAATCAACTGATCGTTCGTGGCGTTGTTGCCGGGATTGGGCACCATAAAGGCCGCCAGATAAGCAGCAGCATTCTTGCTGTAGCAGGACGGGCTGATCGTGGATACGCCGCCTGACGTTGTCACACAACCCACCGGTGCTACTGGAATCGGGCTGGTGAAAGATCCTGCAAGCTCCGCAGTGGTCGGAACGTTGATTTGGTTCGTACCCGGCGTGCTCGCCTTGCGCCACTCCTCGGACCAGAAGAAGTAGGTCTTGTTCTTCTCGGGGTGATAGACCTTGGGAATAAAGAGCGGCCCGCCAAGAGTAAACCCGTAGTCGTTGTAGCGCTCGATCGGAACCGTATTGCTCGGCGACAGGGGATTTCCCGCTGCGATTGAGGCTCGGCCGCCAAACGTGTTCGCGTTGTAATAGTTGTTGCGGTTGAACTCGTAGGCGCTGCCATGGAACTGGTTGGTGCCGGTTTTCGTGGCCACAACGACTTGACCGCCGCCGCTGCGTCCGAAGGCCGCGTCATAGTTGCTGCGCTCCAGGGTGAACTCGCGAATGGCATCGATGCTGGGCGTGTTCAGCAGGGTTCCGTTGGAACCGCTGTCGTTGATATCAGCGCCGTCCACAGTGTAATTATTGGCTCCGGTGCGCGCGCCGTTCACTGAAATCGAAGTATTGTTGGCGAGACCAAAGCCGACCTTATCGGGCAATTGATTGGCTACGCCGGGTTGCAACAGAATGAGCTGCTCAAAGTTCCGATTGTTCAGGGCCAGTTCGCGAACCTGGTCGCCGGTCACCGTGCCGGACTGCTCGGCAGTGGTGGTCTGGATCGGGGTGTCCTCAGCTGTTACTTCAACTTTTTCGCTCGTCTGGCCAGTCTTCAATTGCACATCGAGAGTGTGCTTTTCCGCAACGTTCAGGATGACATCTTTGGCCACGAAAGTTTGGAAGCCAGCATTGGTCACCGTGACGGTATAGCGTCCGGGAGTAAGGTTTGTGATTACGAAACTGCCGGTACTGCTGGTAACGACGGTGCGTACATCGGCACCGGTCTCCTCGCTGTGGACAAGGACGGCGGCTCCCGGGACGAGCGCGCCGCTGGGATCACTCACCGTTCCGGTGAGGGTTGCGGCGAGTTCCTGTCCCACACCGAGGACTGACAAGCTCACGACGAGGAACGAAAGAACGACGAAAAGGAATAGCCCGTTTCGCGCAAAACCGCTGAAGTCTTCAACCTTCGCTTGTTGCTTCATCACACAACCTCCTGGGAGAGCGTCGACCGGCTTGGCCGAGACATGGCAGTTTGGCGCTCTAGTACAATCCGACTATGCTATATAGCACATGAATGATCATGGTCAAGAAAAAAATAGGGGCAAGGGTAAAAAAATCGAGGAGAGTCGTTCCCAGAAGCGCTCTATATCACAAAATGTCCCGGGGACATATGAAATATGTCCGCATCGGGATGATCTGTGGAAATCTCCGTGATTCCAATCACAGGAATCGTGAATCTGTCTGATTCGACGTGGCAAAGCTCCAAAAGAGGCACGAGAAAACGCTTACCGCTCTATAGCAAAATCGATTGCGCGGAGAGGCGCCATCGCTTTTCGGCTTTACATTCCTCTCTAAATCAGCTATATAGCACACGAGACGCTATGGCACCGCAGTGCGGCCACCAGTTAGTATGAGTCGCGCCAAGGCGCGGTTTAAGCCAGAAAGTCAACGTGATGCCGGGATCCCATCGCAACGGAACGCCAGTTTATAAACGAATTCAGAACGCCATTCGGACGCGTATTGAGTCCCTGGAGCTGCAGCCCGGGAGCCCGGTGGCCTCGGAACGGGAACTTGCCCGGACGCACAAGGTGAGCCTGATGACGGCGCGCCACGCGCTGGCCGGTCTGGAGCGCGAAGGCGTGGTGGAACGCCGGCGTGGGGCGGGAACGTTCGTCGCTGCTCCGAAAATCCACTTTAACAAGTTGATGAGCTACACGGAGCAGATGTCGAGCCGCGGACTGAATCCGCGGTCACGAGTGCTGGTCGCCAAAATTCTGGATCATGATGTGGAAGTAGCAGCCCGGCTCGGCCTGGCCGCGACCAGCGCACTGGTGAAGATTGAGCGGCTGCGCGAGACCGGCGACGAGCCGTTTGCCCTGGAAACCTGCTACCTTCCCGCGAAAGAGTATTCGGGACTGGTGAACGTCCCTCTGGGCCGGACGTCGCTATTTGGTACGCTGCAGCAGGAATTTGGAGTCGAACTCGCCTACGCCGACGAAGAGGTGGATGCGACCACCGCCGAGGCAAATATCGCGGAATTGCTGGGAGTACCACGGGGTGCGGCAGTGCTGCGCATACGGCAGGTCATCTACTCGACCAAGGGAAAGGCGACGATCTACGGAGTCGGGTTCTACCGCTCGGAACGACATACACTCTTCATCCGGCGCTTCCGCTAGCGAAGCGCGCTTCGCTGCGCAGTGTGACCGCTTCCCTTTCGGGGCTTAGGACGCTGGAGTTCCGGGCTTGATTTCGGCCGCCTTGCCATCGTGGTACACAATCACCAGTGGCTTTCCGCCATTGGGATACCGGACAGTCTTTTCGTAGGAGATATCACCGCCATCGGGAACGCCCATGCCGATCGCGAAATCTGCCTGCATCTCGTTCATGCCCGGCTTGATCTGGTGCTGCTCGACGGCCTGCCAAACGTCCGGGGACCAGTGCTTGTACAAGTCGTGCGGATCTTCGATGAAGAACATTTCGTCGGAATAGATTTTGTATTCACCATTGGCCTCGTATCCAATTGGCACGGCGCAGGTCTTTCCTTCTTTCTGAAAAACAGCAACGACTTGGGTCGGCTGGCCCGCCACTTTGTTCGAAGAGATAACGACGTCGGTGATGGCTAGTTTCTCGATGGGACCGAGCGTGCCGACATCGTGGCCGAAGTCTACGCGCTTGCTGGCGGGCTCATAGGGGTAGTAGGAGTAGCGATATCCTTCTTTGACCCAGACGGGCTGCTGGGTTATCTGCCTGGCGCTTTTGAGGTCGTAGGGATACAGTTTTTTGGGATTCACGTAATAATCCGGGTTGGAGTAGCCGACATCGCCTGCATGTTTCTGGCGCTCCACGGCCAGTTTGTCCTGGTGACGCTGGTAGAAGATGTAGCCTGCGCGGGCGGCTGCAACCAGAAATGCCGCCAGGAGGGCGAGTTGGATTCTGTGCCGGGTTTCGGAGGTCATGCCGTAAGGATATCGGCTCCTCGTTGTAAACTGAAGGACTAAGGAGTACTACTGCGATGCCGGTCACGGAACAAGATGTCATGAGTGCGTTGAAGAGTTGCTACGATCCGGAGATCCCGGTCAACATTGTCGATCTGGGATTGATTTACAAGGTGAACTTTGAGGCGGCGCCGGAGGAGAAGCAGGACGTGTCGATCGATATGACGCTGACCGCGCAGGGCTGCCCGGAGCACGTGAATATCAGCATGCAGGTAAAGTCGCGGCTGGAGCAGTTGCCGGGCATCCGGAACGCTGCCGTCAATGTGGTCTGGACTCCACCGTGGACGCCGGAGCGGCTCAGTCCGGATGCCAAGAAACAGTTGGGGATCGAATAGGATAAGCAGTAGATCCCAACTGCGGGCGCTGATTTGAACTTTGCCGGGTCTGATCAGCCGCCGATTTCTTCCCAGGCATCGACGGCGGAGCGTCCTGCGGCTTCGGTAATTCTCTTTCCAGCTTTCGCAGCCATCTCCATCACCTGCATGCTGCGGTCGAAGTATTCGGGCAGGGAGCGGCGAACCTTCTCAAATTTTTCAGGATACTCTGAAGCCAGCACAGCCAGTCCCACACCCGTGGCGAGCACACCCGCGGGATACTTTCTCTTCATGAACAGGAGGGCTGCCGCCCCAATCGAACCCATGACTACAGCCTTCTTCCAGCTATCCATAGTCGTCTCCTCAAAGCGGTTTTGATGCGATTGTACTCCGGCCCAGATGTATAAAAAGAGGACATCGGCTGCCGATCCTCTGGACATTAGGTTCCCTCAGCTCACTTGCGGGGAGATTCCTTTATACTGCGTGTTCTGCACGGAGGGCCCATGTTCCGTTCGTTCGTAGGCGGGTTGATGTGCGCTGTCGCGATTGCCTTTTTCACTCTCAACCTCTCAGCCGAGACCAAGCCTCGCGCTCGCGATCTCGGAGTTCCGTTCGACGGTACACCCGGTACCAACAACGCCATCACGGATGTAAAAGGCGTCGAAGTGGGACACACCACGCTGATCTCCGGTGAGGGCAAACTGGAGATTGGCAAGGGGCCGGTTCGAACCGGCGTGACCGCGATCCATCCCCGGGGCAAGACGAGCAACGACGCTGTCTTCGCCGCGTGGTTCACTCTGAACGGTAACGGCGAAATGACGGGCACGACATGGGTCGACGATTCGGGATTTCTCAATGGACCGGTGATGATCACAAACACGCATAGCGTTGGCGTCGTCCGCGATGCGGTGATTGCCTGGAAGGTCAAACACGGCTCCCCCGACATGGAGGGCTACTGGTGGTCGCTGCCCGTTGTTGCTGAAACATGGGATGGCTACCTGAACGATATCAATGGATTTCACGTGAAGCCGGAAGATGCCTGGCATGCTCTCGACGCTGCCCACACGGGTCCGGTAGAAGAAGGGAACGTTGGCGGCGGCACGGGGATGATCTGCAATGAATTTAAAGGAGGGATCGGAACCAGTTCTCGCGTGCTGGATTCTAAGGCGGGCGGCTATACGGTTGGAGTACTGGTGCAATGCAACTACGGCTCGCGTGAGCAACTGCGCATTGCCGGGATCAATGTAGGGCGCGAGATCCCCGAGCACACGATCTGGAAGAACGACGTCGGGTCGATTATTGTCGTGGTGGCGACGGATGCGCCTCTGATTCCTACGCAACTCAAGCGCATCGCCAAGAAAATATCGCTCGGCTTGGGCCGTGATGGCAGCTATTCCGGTGACGGGTCGGGAGACATCTTCATCGCCTTCTCGACCGCAAATCCTGGAGCAGTCGGCACCCAGGGATTGCACCAGCTTACGATGCTGCCGAACGACTCGCTCGACCCCATTTTCCTGGCGACGGTGCAGGCTACGGAAGAAGCGGTCGTCAATGCGATGGTGGCGGCGGAGACCATGACAGGTATCAACAACCATACGGTCATCGCCCTTCCTCATGAGCGTTTGCGCGAGGCTTTGAAGAAATACAACCGGCTGGCAAAATAGCGACCATTCACTTCTTACTGAAGGCTGGTTGCCGGTCTGCGATTCTCAATATCTGGGAAACGCGCCATTCCCTTTGCCGCGGTAATCGTGCGTCTCAATTCCCAACCGCTTCATCATGGACTGCAACGTCGTGCGCTTCAGACCGAGGCGGACGGCTGCCCCCTCCGCTCCTGAGAGCACGCCGTTCGTTTCGCGCAGAACTCGAATGATGTGCTCGCGCTCCATCTGGGTCAGATGATCATCCGCGGGACTATCGACTTCCATAAGCTCGATGGGCGGTTTGGCCAGGATATGTCCGTGCGTCAAGATCACCATTCGCTCGATCATATTCTCGAGTTCGCGGATGTTGCCGGGCCAGTTCCAATTGCGTAGAACCTGCATCACCTCGTCAGTGACGGATTCGATCCGTTTCCCCATCTTCCCGGCATGCTTGGCGACAAAGTGCCGGACCAGCATAGGAATGTCATCCTTGCGATCGCGCAGGGCGGGCAACTCGATGGGAAACACATTCAGACGATAGAAGAGGTCTTCGCGGAATTTCTTGTCGGCAACATCCTGTTGCAAATCACGATTGGTGGCGGAAACAATGCGCACGTCCACGTGCAGGGTCTTGACGCCTCCGAGTCGCTCGAATTCCCGGTCTTGCAGGACGCGTAACAGCTTTGGCTGCAATTCCAAAGGCATCTCCCCGATCTCATCGAGGAAAAGAGTGCCTTTATCGGCCAGTTCGATGCGGCCAACCTTCTGACTCACGGCTCCGGTAAAGGCGCCCTTCTCATGCCCGAAGAGTTCGCTCTCGAGCAATCCTGAGGGAACGGCGGCGCAGTTGAGTTTGACAAAGGTTTTCTCGCGTCGGGTGCTGAGGGCGTGCAAGGATCGCGCGATCAATTCTTTTCCTGTGCCGGTTTCTCCCAGGAGCAGCACGGTGGAATCGGTCGGGGCCACGATCTGGGCCTTTCGAAGGACCTCGCGCAGCGATGAGTTCTGTCCGATTACGTCTTCGAAGCCGAGTTCGGACTGAATCTGAGTTTCCAGGTACGCCTTTTCACGCGCGATCTGGTCTCTTGACTCTTGCAGACGGGTGGCCATTTCGTGTAGCCGGGCTACGTCCATGCACGCGGAAGTAATTCCGATCACATCATGTTCGCCGTCGAACAGCGGTTCGATTGTCATATCGAACACGCATTCATGACCATGGAGCGGAATGGCGACTTCTTCGCGGGCGGCAATACCAGTTCGGAGAACTCGCATCTTCAGTGCAGTGAGTGCCGCTGCCTTCTTTTTTCCGAGGATCTCTTCATCGGTCTTCCCCAGAACGTCGTCTTGCCAATAGAGCTGAGAGTTATAGATCCAGGTATAACGAAGATCCCGATCCTGATTGAACACCGTTATGGGAGAGTCCTTCAGGGCCACGCGGAAGCGCTCTTCACTCTGGCGCAATGATTCCTCAGCTTTTCTGCGCTCGGTGACGTCGCGCAAGATGCCCTGCAATCGACCGTCGGGCAACTGCCGTCCACATACTTCTCCAGTGAAGATGGACCCGTCTTTGCGCTGGAATTTCCACTCGCTGACGGCGATCCTGCCTCCGGCAAAATGGGCCACTTCCTGCGGGATACGCGGAATGTCTTCTTGCACCACGATGTCGGCAATTGACATTTGCAGGAGTTCGTCGCGGGTATACCCGAGCATTGACACTCCTGCGGAATTGACTTCCTGATACTTGCCTTGGGCATCGGCCAGAAAGATCCCTTCTGTCGCCTGCTCGACCAGCAACCGGAAGTGCTCTTCGCTCTTGCGTAGTCGTTCCAGGCCTTCGGCGCGAGATTCCTCAAGTTTGACCTGCTCTGTGACATCACGCTGGATTCCCCACGTCCGCACCAGCCTTCCATTTTCCACAAAACCGATCATGCTGTTGCGGAATACCTTTGCATTGCCATGGGCATCCAGTTCATGCGACTCGCGCTCCATGACACGGAATCCTGATCGTATGTACTGGCGAGTCAACTCAATGTTGTGCGGGTCGTCGACCGCCAGCATTTCTGATAAGCGCTTTCCAGTCAGTTGCTGCCCGGAGGTAAACCCATACATTCGGGCCAGGGCGTCGTTGCACTCCGCCATGTAAGAGTCGTGAAGAATGTGATGAATCAATTCGTCTTCCGGTAAATTGATTGGTACGGGCGCATCCATATCCTGGCGGAAAACGCCCTCCGAACTTTGCCCAACGAAGCTGCGGTAGTCTTGTTTGTGTCGCCCGAGTGCAATTTCTGCCCGCTTGCGCTCGGTGATATCGTTTCCGAATGAAATCGTGGCGACAATCTTTCCGTTGACTTTCAGGACGCTGCTTTGCCACGCGATATGACGTTCCTCACCGTTCTTGGTAATAATGGGATTTTCGAACGTATCCCCGGCCGTGCCGGCCACAAGGCGATCAAACTCTTCCCAAACGTACGAAAACCGATCTCTGGGTACTAGCGCCGACCAACTCTTACCGTTTAGTTCCGCGAAGGTGTAGCCCGTGATCTCTTCACCGGCGCTATTCAAAAGATTTACGTTTCCATCGGTATCGAGACCGAGGATCATGACGTTGGCGGTCTGGATCAGGTTCTCGGAAAATGCCTTCGCCTCAAGAAGAGCCTGTTGGGCTTGCATGCGCGAAGTGATGTCGAGCATTGTCGACTGAATCAGAGGCTCAAGCTCGTTCTCTGAAAGCAGGACACTGTTGAGCAGCACCCACAGTGGGCCACCGTCCTTTTTGCGTAGATACCACTCGCGATTCAGGAAGAATCCAGTTTCCTCTAGTTCGCTGACTAACGTCGTGCGTTGAGATGGGTCAAAATAGTAATCCTGGATCCGCAGACCGTGGAACTCTGCGGCCTTGGAGTGTCCAAGCATGTGTGCCCAGGCATCGTTGCAGTCGATGATTCGCCCGTCCAAGGAGAGGATCCCAACACCCGCGACAGTTTTTTCAAACAGAGTTCGATAGCGACGCTCGGAATGGCGCAGAGCCAATTCGGCACGCCTCTTGTCGGTGACATCATGCGCTATCCCACGGACAATCGGCTGGGGCACGTCGTCGGTGCGCAGCGTATTGCTGTATTCCCAGATCCGGCGCTCCCCGCTCCGGGTCATCACGACCATCAAACCCTTATCCGCTCCATTCGACTTGATCCGGGCCAGATATTCATCGAAACATCCCTGATACTCGGGAACGATCTGATCTCGCATCGGAATCTTAAGCAACTCATCGACCTCGTAACCCAACAGACGAGCGGGGGCCGGGTTCATCGACAACAAGTTACCCTCGAGATCATGGGTACAGACCAGGTCTTCACTATGCTCGACCAGATCGCGGTACCGATCTTCGCTCTCGACCAATGCGCCGTTTATGCGGTCAATTCGGAGGGCCGCATGGTTTTCGCGAAACTTGCTGAGAGCGAGCCGTGCCCCGAAGCTGAAAATTGAAATGCCCAGGAGCAGAAAGCTTATTCTTCGCCATTCCGGCGTGAGTTGCGCCACTTGCAACAGGACGATTAAAGGGCCGAGGGCATACATCGTGTTCTCGAACAGCATGCCAAAGAAGTGTTGCTCTGGCCGCGCTGCGTCAACCGACTTGCCGGAAGACTCCCACCGAGCAGCCCAGAAGGCTGCCATCAAGAACGAAACAGTCCAGAACAGATCGAATGAAGTGCCTGTGGATATCTCCCGTGACTGTCGGAGTTCCACATAGTCGGTGACGACTGTTCCGGCAGTAAGTGGCAGAAAGCAGATCAGGAGCCCTAGATAGAGCTTTCGAAGCTCTTTGGTTCGAGCGCGCACCAGTTGGAGAACGCCTAAGACCATGACTGCGAAATGCTCGCCGAGTTGAATCTGGTCTGAACGCAACATGGAGAGACTGGGGCTTTCGTGAAAGGAGGGCACGTGATACCAGCCCAGATAAATCAGCACAAAGACAATGAAGAGCTGAATCGTATCCAGCACAGAGGCTGGATCGAAGAAATATGGGAGGGTCTCCTGGTTCTGATCGAGCAATAGCGCGATCGCCAGGAAGAGCCACCGGCAATCGATCAAGAAATGGAAGATCGAGTTTCGGGGCGGTGCTAGCCGCAGATAAGACTCGTAGTACACCCAGCCGAGGTCTGCCGCGACCCAAACCACAAAGCTGAGTGCAATCAAGAGCCAGAACGACCGCGCGAAACCAGTGCTCCTACGAATTGCCAGCAGGCAGGCCGCAGTGGCAAGCAGTGCGCAAGAGATTTGAAGGGCATTCGCTAGAAGAGAGCCGACGGCACTCGTCCCCAGAAGTGCTTCCTGCAAAATGTGGAGTGCAACGATCGCTGCGCCTGAGACTAAGACGCCTCGTGGCGTAACCCACTGTCTCTTCTGGTCCAGTGTGAATCGCAAAATCGATGACTGTTCGGACGAACTTTTCCCTTGATCGGCGGAGCTCATGAGCCAACCTCAGTTCTCGCAATTTGCCTGGGGCACGGCCGCGCGCTTGCGCCTTTCGGGCGCAGCTTTAGAGAACGCGACGGCTTTCGGTGGACTCTCTCAGTCGGGAGTCTTCCGTCTTGCGAGGCTCGCACGTTTCGGGGGAAGCAGCGAACCGTCGTGCGTCATCATGGAGGGACCGAGTCTTGCCGTCTGTGATTGAAATCACAAATCGCTGTTCGAGTTCCAAAATGGGAACCCGTCTTCGCATGCAGGTTGTTCTCGAACCTGTAGCAAGAAAAAGGGCGAGTCGGAATGACTCGCCCTCGGAAATATAGAAGGAACGTTTATCGCTGGGCGGATGTCACCAAGTCGTTCTTCAGGACATTAACTTCGACTCGGGCAGTGGTGTGTTTTGCTTCGCCATTTACTGGGGCGTTGCCCATGCTCATCGTATAGATCCGATATACGGGGATATTGTGGGTGAGGACCAGGTAGCGCACAACCGAATCCGCCATTTTTTGCGAGCTTCGAATCGCAGCCTGTCCTTGTCCGGGCGAGAACCCGCGAATCTCGATGATGTAACTCTTCTGATCCTTCAAGCCACCGGCCATCTGGTCAAGTGCATCCTTGGCAGTCTTGCTCAGCACAGTCTGCCCCGGACGAAACCGGATTTCAGTCTGCGCTGTTCCCTTGTATTGATCCAGGTTGTTGACCGTCTGCTCGACGGCTCCAACGTGGGTGGAGACGTTCGTGGCTGCGGTCTGCGCCGTTTGGGCCTTGTTTGCAGCGTCGCTGGCATGCTGATCGGCGAGGTTCGTCTTTTCCGAGGCCATCTGCAGGCCTTGTTGCGAACGCGCGTCGATGTCTTTGATGATCTTGCTGTTCTCTGATGTGATTTCGTCCAGCTCGTTGATCCGGTCGCGAATCGGTGCCACCTGCCGTTGCACATACTTCTTGTTGGCAAAGGGATGGGTGACCAGGTTTACGAGGTTCGGATCGTCTCCGTCCCAGAAATCTTTCGGCTTGGGTGAGGTCAGCGGCTCCCGGTCGCTCGCCGAGCTGCTCGTTGTGGTCGGAGTAGAACTGGTACTGTTCTGTTGCGCCCATCCGGTCACTGCACAGGCGAATAGCAAGATGATGGATATGCGGTTCTTCATTTCGATCCTTCCCTGAGTGGAGTGCGAACCTCCACCGGCGCCCGATTGGGCGCATTTGTGACGCACTCATTGTGCCCCCGAACCTGCCCAGTCTGCAAGCGTAAAGGGCGTTTTTTCGGAGAATAAGCTGGCCTGATACCCGATCAAATGCCGCGTCTGAAGCGGGGTTTGGACGGTTTTATCGATAAGATGCGGGCTGGTGACCCCCATCACAGCCCAGTTTGTGGATCGCCGATACACTCGAGGTCAATTCAGGAGGGACCATGCCTGTACCTACTGCCTCGCTCGATGTAATCGAAGATTTCCTGGCGCAAAAACGGATCGCCATGGTCGGCATCTCCAGGAAACCGAAGAACTTCAGTGCTTCCCTGTTCAAAGAACTCTGCCGGTGGGGCTACGACGTAGTGCCGGTCAACCCGCAAGCCAGTGAGATACAAGGGCATCGCTGCTACGCCCGGGTCCAAGACATCCAGCCCCCAGTCGACGCCGCATTGCTAATGACGTCCCCGGCGGTTACGGAAGCCGTAGTCGTCGATTGCGCCCAAGCAGGCATTGGCCGGATATGGATGTACCGTGCGGCCGGAGACGGCGCCGTCAGTCCCAAGGCAGTGGAATTCTGCCGGAAGCACGGAATCCAATTTGTGCCTGGAGAATGCCCGTTTATGTTCCTGCCGGGTAACGGATTTCACGGCATTCACGGACTCATCCGAAAAATTACCGGCCGGTTCCCGAAACGTGACAAGCCCGGGAACATGGCAGCCTGAACGGGGCATCCTGACAATGTTCTCATCCGTCTCTCCGAATAGACGATGTCGCCGTGGGGAAGACGGGTGTTCTCGAGAGGCTGCAGTTCACTCATTTGCTTTTTTGTACTTTCGCGCGAGTACTCGCAGGCGCTTTCTTCTTCAATTTGATCTGATTGTAATCAACGGCGTCACGGACGAGGCTTTTCAAAGCACGCGCATCAATCTTATCGCCCTCGAAGAGATCGATCGCTCGCCACTCGTTGCCTCCGAGACCCGCGTTGAAGAGCTTGTCAGGATCTGGGAGCCTCGCCCCGTGGGAAAAGGTGATCTTCACCTTATCTTTGTGGGCGTTGCCGACCGCGATCATTCCGTCGCGAGACCACACTGGGCTTCCCATCCACTTCCATTCCTCGATGATCTCCCCATCGGCCTCAAGGATGCACTTGCGGATGCTGGCCAACGTTTTGCCGCGCCAGTCTGTGAGTCCTGCAATCAGTTGGTCGATTAGTACAGAGGCAGATTCCAGCGGGACGGCCCTCTTCATGGTATCTCTCCACCTTTCGCAGCTAATGTAGCTTCGCTCGGCGTAACCTGCAACCGCCGCCGGTGGGAGCCTCCCTGGCTCGGTAGCAGTTCGGATGGCGGCAAGTTCCTTGCGAGTTTACTGGAGATTGACAGGAACAGTGTTGAATGCCTGCCTACAGCAAACTAAAGGTCAGCCGAGCCCGCTGAACGTCAGTAATGACCGCACTTCTTTTACCTAAGGTGTCATCTCGGTATCTTTCTAATAGCGTGCGTGGGTCGGGGAACGTAAACTGGGGGACAATTGTGATCGAGCAAAAGATCAATGAATTCTTCGGCGATGCCGAATCTACCGGCTTTGGGACCGGTTGGTGGAGCGGGATATTGTCCGCTTTTTTTGGATTACTTTCCTTTGGCGGGGTCCTGTGCCTGCACTTTCCTCAGCTACTGACTTCTCCTGAACTGCGTCCACATTATCCAATGCAGACCATACGTATCTTGATCCAATGCCTCATCGTAGGGGCGGTCCTATTTGGGATCACTGCTTCGATTCTGCGCAAGAAAAAGATTTTGGCTCTGACTGGAACGCTGCTTGCTATTTCGGCGACAGCTTTGGGAGGTTCAAGCGTACAAATCAACCCAGCCCTGCGCGATGGGCCTGCCATCGGCCTGGACTGGTTCTTGCTTGACATGCTTTTGATGGCACTGATCTATGTACCGCTTGAAAGGCTCTGGCCCCAGTATCCGGAACAAGGAACATTCAGGAACGAGTGGACACTGGATGTGGTCTACTTCATGTCCACCCATCTCCCGATACAGGTTTTGTCTTTTCTGGTCTTATTGCCTGCTACCCAAGCGGTTAAGTACCTCGGCGTTCCGGTTCTTCAACACTCGATCGCTCGAATGCCCTGGCTTTTGCAATTTTTGTTGGCTGTCGTGGTGGCGGACGTTGCCGAATATTTCATTCATTTAGCTTTGCACAAAGTACCATTTTTGTGGCGCTTTCATGCCGTGCATCACTCTTCAAAGGCGCTCGATTGGATCGCGGGATCACGATCCCACTTTGTCGACGACACGCTGGTGCGCGGATTTATCCTCGTTCCTCTCATGTTTGGATTTTCGCAGTCGATCATCTTTGCGTATCTGATTTTCGTTACCCTCCACGCTACCTGGACTCAATGCAATTTCGGTCCCAATGCGAAATGGATCGAAGAGTTCCTGGTGATGCCCCGATATCATCATTGGCACCATACGTCTCAAAAAGAGGGGATCGACAAGAACTTTGCCATTCATTTTCCATGGATCGATAAGATCTTTGGAACTTATTACTATCCGGAACAGTGGCCGGAGCGTTATGGCCTTGACGGGGAAGAAATTTCGCCCAGTTTTCTGGGACAAACGATTGAACCGTTTACGATGAGGAAAAAGAGCGCCCTAAAAACCTAGTGCGCCGAGTGGAACGTCATTGGGTATCGTTTCACCTCTCGTCGTTGCCTTCACCAGGCCAAGAGATTTCATGACTTTGACCGTTAGGAATCCAAAGTCATACTCAGAGTTGTGGTGGCTTAGTCGTAGAAGACCTGGATAGTGGTGATGGTTATTTTGCAAACAGGCGCTGAAGGTCGCTGTTACCGGCAGCCATTCGCCAACATTCATGGCGTTATCGTCCTCATCGTGATACCGTCGGTATCCGAAGTCTCGGGTGTGGGTCCAATAGTTTTGGATCATATTTACCCACAGCGCAAAAATTCGTATTCCAAACCACGTCACGAGCACAAACTTCAGACTTCCGACTAGCTTCCAGAAGAGACAAAAACTCAGGGCCTGCGCAAGGATCGCGAATACCGGGTTCGCTGTTATGCGAAAGGTTCGAGACTGCAAAATCTTGTCGCTGGTTAAATCCTCAATGCATTGATACGGCATAACGCAGAGGTACATGGTTCGCCAAAAACCGTCGCCCGCAAGTTTATTGGGATCCCATCGTGGTCGGCATTTTTGTGATGCAACCGATGACGATTCACCCATGCGATCGGATCTACATAGATCGCGAAGGTGTTATTCACGACAGTCACCGCTTTTATGAACCATTCCTTGTAGTCGAGCGAGCGATGAGCAATTCCCAGATGAAGAACATCTGCCAAATACAACCCGCCCATAAACCAACAGAAGACAAAATAAGCTCCGCCGATTAATAAGCCGATCCAGGGTCCCAAATGAGCCGGGGCAAAATACATAGAAGCCAGCGCGTATATGAGAATAATCAGATAGCCCGTGAAGTTATAGATTTTCATGCTGAACCCTCCCCTGCCGGGCCATTCAAGCAGAAATCGGAGATCCTTTCAATTAACAAGTTAAGGTACATAAAGTGGATAGCCTCTTTTTTAAACTTCAGAGAATTTTGGGGGAGAACACGCAAGCCAGGTTCGATAATGTGGGTTACAGATTAGCGTCGGGCGATTGGACGTTTCAGGCAGGTTGCAGAAGATTTTCTGATCTCACAGTCCAAATTAGACGCGTAGCGAGCCACGGAATCCCCTGGCGGCATAATAGGATTCCGCACCGTTGTGATACAGGAAAACGGTGTTGAAGCGCCGATCACAAAAGAGGGCGCCGCCGAGTTTTCGGATGTTGGACGGTGTTTTCACCCAACTCGACGTTTTCGCATCGAAGTTTCCGAGCTTCTGCAGCTCTCGATATTGTTCTTCGGTCAAAAGCTCAACGCCCATGGCAGCCGCCATATCAATCGCGTTATCTTTTGGTTTGTTTTCTTTCCTGGAATCCAGTGCCTCCCTGTCATAGCAAAGACTTCTGCGATCTTTCGGACTCTCCGCAGAGCAATCGCAAAAAATGTATTCCCCTGTCTTTTTGTCGTGACCAACAACGTCCGGTTCACCGCCGGTTCTTTCCATCTCACTCAGCGACCACAGTTTTTCAGCATTCGCCTCGAGCCTTGCTTGTACTTTGGCCCATTCCAGACCCTGATGCCGGTTCATGTTTTTCTCGAAGCGGGCTTTCAACGCTTTGAGTACTTCTTCGCTTTGTTTTTTTGAAAGGGTCAGGTTTGGCATAGTTTCACGCTTTCCCCGCGGAGTACGACAGTTCAACAAAGCCGTTCTTGTAGGCGGCCACGTTCTTTAAATTCCACCTCGCCTCCGTCAGCGAACCACCAAAGAACCGGAGCCCTTCACCCAATAACACAGGCGCTATCGTTAACCTGATTTGGTCCACCAGACCGAGTTCGAGAAAACGCTGGCACAACATGGCTCCGCCCACCAGCCAGATGTTTCGATATCGAGGCGCGAGCTTCACGTCAACTAGTGTCTTGAGATCCCCCGAATAGAACTCGATGCTCTTCCTCGCCGACGGCAATTCTCGGCCGGTTACCACTACGACCGGAGTGTCGCCATAAGGCCAGCCCAGTTCAAGCGCGTGTTCATACGTGCGCGAACCGAGCACATAACAGTCGATGGCCTTGACGAACTTTGCAGCTTCTTCCTCCGAGATGGAAACTCCGGCTTCGTAGACGCTTCCAGGGCTGTCTAGCCAGGAGACACTGTTGTCCTTTTTGGCGATGAAACCGTCCAGACTGGAAACCATGTGCACGGTTACGCTTCGTCTTTCTGTATTTCCTTCGGTACCTGACATCGTTCCTCCTCGCAACGGATTCCCGCGCCGCCAGCCTGCTGACTCCTGCGATCTCAACACCGGCGATGCTTCGGCGCAATGTATGGTACATCACACATTCGCGTACGGACTTGTGGCGCCCGCCGATCTTTTCGAAAGAAGTCGCCGAACGACATGGCCTTTCCACATCCATAATCCCGAAAGGATCATGACAGGAACGAAGATAAACCGGGTGCGGAAAGCATACTGTGGAAGTTTGTCAAATGGACTATAGATATAACCGAGTATCGGAATGCTGAAGACGAGGTGAATCCAGCGAAAAATCGAACGTTTGGTGGCCTCTTTCATGATTCGGTCCTCCTGTTGATCTTGATCGGCGAGGCCGCAGAGAACGTGGCTCCGGGTTCCGTGGCTTACTCGGCAGCCGGAGGCGCCGCGACTATGGCCGCCGCCATGGCGAGCTTGTGGTCATTGTTCCAGGGCGGCCCGACGGCCTTTCTCACCTGGAGGAAGTGAGCGTCGAGGCTGTCTACGCGCAACGCCTGGCCTGCTGCAGCCAATACGCTCTTTGCGTCGTACCAGTGGACGGGCCAACCCCGGGCCTCGGCCGCGAAGGCGAGGGCCCTACGGTACATCACCCAGTCGGCGTTGTTCTGGGCGTAGTAGTCCTTGATTCGCTCGGCAATCGTGGGTGGAAGATCTGGGCACTTGCGAAGCGCGATGCCAATGATACGCGGCACAGCCATGGTGACAGCGTCCAAGGCGAGCACCGCGTGCTTCTCTGCCGACACGCGCACACGTTCTACTAAATCCACGGCCTGATCGATCGGGAGTCGTTGGGCTTCGCTGTGGTGCGGAATCTTGGGCAGACCCTCGCCAACGAGTTCCACCCGCCGGCGGTCGAGGAGCGTCCCATCACGCGCCGCAGTCACCAGCACCGCCCAACCGCCGTGATCTGATACGCCGATGATGCCACCGTTCTTTTCTTTCTTTGACATGATGTTCCTTCACGCCTAACTCGGCTCTTTCAGGGCTGGAATCTGGTTGACTGGCTGATACAACAGCTCGATAACTCCCGGGGAAATCGCCACTCAAGCGAAAAGACGGCCTGAGTGGGCCACCAATCCTACTTCGTGCTGCCACGTTTCAACTCTTCGGGGCTTTGGGCGACCAACCGGGAGTCTCAGCTCCGAACTGCTTGGCATATTCCCCGACCAATCGCTGCCAGCCGTTGAACTTCATGGCATTGACGCCGGCGATGGCTCCCATCGGCTTACCCCCGAGGAACCGATCGAGGACGTCGAAACAGATATGCCAGCCCGCGGCGCCCCACGAGATGTAGCGACGATCGATACTGTGCCACAGAGTCAGGCGCGTGCCGCTGCCCTCCGCTTCGAGTTCCCACCGGATGTCGCCATATTCCAGCAGTCTGGGAGCATCGGCCCGGGTGACCTTCGTTTCCAACGGCTGCGGAGTACCCACCCAGGTAATATTCACCGCTCCAACCGCGCCCAGGCTGCCGTCGACCACAAAAGGAGCCCATTCGCGCAGTTGCGCCGGATCGGTCAGCGCCTCCCAGACCTTTTCCGGCGAGTGGCGCAACTGTCTAACGAGAATCAGCGTCCACTTATCTCCGTCCTTACGCACCTGCGCTCCGCTGGCCGGACCCGGTTCGTATTGCGCTTGCTCGTTCATCTTCTTCCCCTTGTCCAAATCGCGTATCCAAGCTGAGCTCGACGACCCTCACATACGGCCGGCGGCGCGCGTACGATCTTTGCCGCATTGCCCGAGTCGAGCTCAGATCCAGTGGAGAACCGTCCGAACCACATCGGGCACCATGCTATTGAGCACGGAGGGAATCACAATCCGTGCCACAGGATACGCGAGCAGCACTACTGTGACGGCCGCCCGTGCCCAGGTGTTAGCCGAGAGGTGGCGATCGAGAGCATCCACATGAGCGGACCAGTACTGCTCCCCGCTGGCCAAATCCGTTGAGTATCGCATGCGATGGGTCATCTATCTTCTCCCTGCGGAACGTCCGTCCTACCAGCGTGCCAGCTGGGTGAGCTGAATGAGGTTGCCACAGGTATCTTTCAGCATCGCAATAGTCGAGCCGGTCACGTCAGTGGGCGGCATCGTGAACTCGGCGCCGCGGGCCTTAATCCGCTCGTAGTCGCCCTTGACGTCGTCAGTAAAAAACATGATCGCGGGCTGGTTCTGTTGAAAAATTGCCTGCTGATACGCTTGGGCTGCAGGGTTACTGTTCAGCGCCAGCTGCAACTCGGTGCCATCCGGATCCTCGGGCGGTGCCACGGTCAGCCAGCGATATGGGCCCTGACTGAAATCGTTCTTCTTGGCAAGGCCTAATACCTCAGTATAGAAGCGCAGGGCCTTGTTCTGGTCATCCACGTACAGGCTGGTCACTTTGATTTTCATTTCGTTTCTCCTCTATCGGACTGCGGCTTGGGCCGCGTCTCCTTTTTTGTTGTTTTCGGTTTCGCTGCTGTTGACGGATTCATGCGGTCGAGGTGGCGTTCGAGAGCATCGATGTGAACGGACCAGAACCGGCGGAACTGATCCAGCCAGGTATCCATCTCCTGAAACGGTTCAGGTCGCAGCCGGTACAGACGGCGCTGCGCGTCTACCGTAGATTCCACGAAACCGGCATCGCGCAGCACTCGCAGGTGCTTTGACACAGTGGGCTGCGTCATACGAAGCTGGCGCTCGATCTCTCCAACCGACTGTTGCGACGACCCCAGGAGGGTCAGTATCGCTCGGCGGTTCGGCTCAGCAATGATTTCGAAGACGGATTCCACTCTTTGTATATACTCCTATAGGCATATACGTGTCAAGGAATATAATAAAAAACTCCTGGCAAATTAGGTCGCGCAACCGCCGACGCTTCCTCCGAAATCGATCATTCTTGCCGCCGCCATCGAGGTCGATCTACTACCGTATTTTTCAAATCATTTCGATAAGAAATATCTATTGGACGCATTGTGGGGCACGATTTACTTTCGCGCATTAACTGAATGGGACCTGTGTGGCATAGGCAGCATGGTGGGTGCGTGCCGATGAGCCTCTAGTGTGGGGAACGGAATGGAATTGGCTGCAACCGGGCTGGCGATCGTCTATGTCGGTTCCTCGTTGTGTGCGTTCGCTGCTTTAGTTGGGGGCTTATTCGCACTGGAGGCTCATCCGATACCGGGCGTGTTGCTCACGATTGGCGGGATGGCGCTGCTGCTATACGGTGTGGGTGGGCTGTGTGGAACTCGACGGGGCAAGCAATAGAAGGTGTGGTGTCGTCGAGTGAAGGTTGTTGGCGTCCTAGTGTCAACGCCGGAAGTTTGGTCAAACTTGTCGCCGCAAGGGCTGCGCAAGACGTGGCATAAAGGAGCATTCAATAATGAAAATGCAAGCAGAGAGGCGATCTCTGCACCGGTCTTTCAGGTCAGCTGGCACCACAATCCTTCTACTTCTTGTTGTGATCATCGGGCTCGGGGCGATTGGCTTTGCTGACGACAGTCCGAAGCCCGATCCTGCGGGGATCGCTACGGGAGACAAGACAGCGGTGGTCGACGCGGCCGGAAATTCCTTTGTTCCTCAGGAACCCACCGACAAGTCTGCCCCGGACTACGCCGAGAAGAAGAAGGAGTACGACGACTACCAAGCCCAGGCGGCCAAGGAGCCTCTGGCGGTGAAACTGGCCGATGGTGTGGGCCACGTCCGGATCGCGACCAACGTCGCATGGACGCTGAATACGGGATACCTGGTCCTGTTCATGCAGGCTGGCTTTGCGCTGCTTACGTGCGGGCTGGTGCGCAAGAAGAATGCCGCTCACTTGATGATGCTGAACTTCGCGGCTTACGTCTTCGCCTTCCTTGCTTACTACGCTGTCGGATATGCGTTTCAGTTTGGGGCCGTGGCCATCAATGCTGCACCCACCAATCTGGGTGGAACACCCACGCTCAATCATTTTCTGATTGGCCACGGGCAGTGGGGATTCGTGGGCGGCAGAGGCTTCTTCCTTGTCGGTCCTGCTTATGACGCAGGCAGTAATTGTCTGACCCTGTTCGAAGTCGTATTCATGGAGACCGCTGGGTACATCATTGTGGGTGCGATCTGCGAGCGCATCACGTTCTGGGCATTCCTACTCTGTGAACTTTTCATCGGCGCGATCCTTTATCCGATCTCGGGCTGCTGGACGTGGGGAGGCGGCTGGCTCTCGCAGCTGGGATCGACGATGAACCTCGGCCACGGGTATGTCGATTTCGCCGGGTCGACCGTAGTGCATGCCGTCGGTGGATTCTGTGCCATGGCGCTGGCGATCATTCTGGGACCACGCCTCGGGAAGTTCGGACCAGGAGGGAGGATTCGAGTCTTCCCTGCTCACAACGTCGTGTACGTGGTAACTGGAACGTTCATTCTGCTATTCGGCTGGATGGGATTCAATCCCGGCTCGACGCTGGGGGCAACCGATCTTCGAATTTCTGTAGTCGCGGTCAATACGAATCTGGCAGCAGTGGCGGGCTCGGCCGTGGCGATGCTGATCTGGTATTTCCTGTTCGGCAAACCCGACATAACGATGGCGTGCAATGGAATGTTGGCGGGGCTGGTAGCGATTACGGCGCCGTGCGCATTTGTGTCTCCAACATCGTCGGTAATCATCGGAATGCTCGCTGGGGCCCTGGTTTGCGGCGGCGTACTTTTCAACGAGCGCGTACTCAAGATTGACGACCCGTGCGGCGCAGTCTCCGTACACGGATTGTGTGGCTGGCTGGGCGCGGTTTGCGTCGGCATCTTCGCCGACGGAACCTACGGCGCGGGTTGGAACGGCGTCGGAGCGACAAGTTATTTAGGACACGCGGGACAGGGCGTCACCGGCCTGATTCACGGCGACACACGGCAGTTCTGGTGCCAACTCATGGGCGCAACCTTGTACGCAGTCTGGGCATTCGGACTGACCTTTGTGGTCTTTTCGCTGGTAAACAAGGTGAAGAGCATGCGGGTAGCACCGGAGTCCGAGGAAGAGGGTTTGGACGTTCCGGAGTTCGGTATGCCAGGCTATCCAGAGGACGCGGTCGTTACAACTTCGTACTAGTTAAGGATGTGAGCCACATGCGATCTCTGGATCAGCTCCTCGCCATGCCGGGAGCGGTGTTTCTTCTGCTTCTGGTTGCGGCAACACTAGAAGTATTGGGAGACGCCTTCTTCCAATCGGCGGTGCACCGTTCATCGGGATTGTCGCGATGGATGTTGCTAGCCGCAGGAGGAGGGACGCTGTCCCTCTACGGGCTTGGCGTGAACCTGCCGCGGTGGGATTTCGGAAAACTGTTAGGCGTCTATGTGGTCTTCTTCTTCGTCGTGGCGCAGATCGTAGCCAGAGTGAGATTCAACCAGCCAATCAGCCTGCCAACTCTCGCCGGCGGATTCATGATTGTTGCCGGTGGCGCAATTATTTCGTTCTGGAAGGGGTAAGAGTTCCGTCGCGAAAACCCGCACCACAAGAAATCGCGATTCAAAGCTGATCAATTATGAATGAAGGTCCTTCACGGATACTTCATAGCCTGCCTTGCATTGTCCAAGCCAACCGCTTGACGTTGATGGGCGTGATGCCCTGTTTTCAACACATTGCAGATGGATTATGTGATATCGGCCCAACCCGTCTTTACGGAGTCTTACGGAAGTCTTTACGGAATCTTTGCAACTTTGATGGTGGAATTTGAGGTATCCCGTGAAAGAAACTCGGGAAGAACCTGCTCATGCTTAAGCGGGCGTGAATACGCTTGCGCCCTATCAATGCACTCCAACTTTAGAACAGCCGGAGACCGGTATATGACCACCGTCGATATTCGATTCTGTAGAGTCTTACATCTTGCAGTCGTCCCACTTGTGCTAGTTCTCACTCTGGCAATCATTCCCACCCAACGCTGCGTCGCGCAGGTGCAGGCTTCCGGTCCTGAGAGTGTGGCCAGGCTGGATCCCGCCTCCGGTGACGCCAGGCGTATGACGGGCACGGCAAACGACGCCGCTGCAAAGACAGCAGCAGCGACCGCGCCCGATCCGGACATATCGCCGGCGGTGGCAAAACAACTGGCCGCGATGCAGGCAGAAATCGAGGAACTCAAAGCCGCACTGAATCTCCGAGCCGCACCTGCGGCCGCTCCGTCGCCTGCACCAACAACGGTTGCGCCTGCGCCCGTGGCGGAGTCTAAGCCGGTCGAGGCCGCATCGGTGAGCACAGGTACGGATGATGCGCAGGCGCGTGCACGCATTCCGGAAAAGCCAAAGCCTGCCGACCCATTCGCGTATGCCGACTGGACGTGGCTGAACGGCAATCCGCGCAACAAAGATGTGGTGTGGGACTCGAAGTTCTTCACTCCGGAAATCCGTATGGATGCCCACTACATTATGGATTTGAACCATCCGAAAGACGACACAATGGGCGGTTCGACTGAGATTTTCCGCTCGAACGAGATCCAGGTCGAGCAAATCAGCTTTGGCGGCAACTTTCACTGGCAGAACGTGAACGCCCGCATCCTGACGATGAACGGAATGTTCGGCGTCACCACTCCGCGCAACGATGCCAGTGCAGGACGCGGTCAATGGGATCTGCGGGGCGCGTACAAGTATGTCTCCGAGGCCAACGCAGGCTACCACTTCGACGTGAACCACGGGCTCAATATCGATGCGGGAATCTTCGTCTCCTACATCGGCCTTTTCAGCTACTACAACTTCGACAACTGGGCTTATCAACCGTCTTACGTCTCTTCGAACACTCCGTGGTTCTTCAATGGCTTGCGCATTCAGTGGTTTCCGACTGACAAACTGAAAATCGAGCCGTGGATTATTAACGGATGGCAGTCGTACGGTCGGATGGGCAGCAAGCCCGGTGTCGGAGGGCAAATCTTGTACCGACCGAAGCCGTGGCTTTCTCTAGTCTTCAACAATTACGGAATGGGCGAAGATACGCTGGGCAATGGCGACGGCCATTTTGGCCGCTCGCGAATTCACACCGACGACAGTGTTGAGGTCAAGTATTACGACCATCCGGAAAAATTCCTGGACAAGATGGCGTTCTCAGTTACAGGCGATTTGGGCTGCGAATACGGCGGCAGCGGAAGTTTCGTGAGCGCGCAGGGCCGCACAATCAACAACAATGTGAACTGCCACCACAACACGGCGACAAGCAGCAAGCAAACCTTCGCCGGGTGGATGCTTTACAACCGGTGGTGGTTCAAGAAAGACCTGTACGGGATCACTCTTGGCGGCGGTGCAATGGCCAATCCGGGGCGCTACCTGACGCTCCTTCCCCCGATCAATGGAGCCGATGCCATCTCTGGCTCGCCATATTTCACGCAGAATCCAGGGGATCCGTACAAGGCGTGGGATGGTTCGCTCACCTTCGACTGGATGCCGAAACAGTACATCACCTTCCGGGCGGAGTACGGCTATCGTCACGCCAATGTACCGTACTGGACGGGACGGGGCGGGATTACGCCCAGCATCAACACAACTCCCAGCACAATTCCCAATCCATCTGCAGGAAGTGTTGTGGGAACCACAGCCTTCGCGCCGGGGCCCTTCTTGTCTGCGACTCCGGGCTTCACTTGCGTTGCGGGCGCAACGGGTTGGTGTCCTGATCTTCGAAAGGACGAACCGAGCATTCGATACGCGATCATAGTTAAGTTCTAGTCCAAGACGCGAAGGAGATAAGACGATGGGCGGCGCGACTCGGAGCAGCTTTCGGCAGTTGATTTCTGCCGAGGGGCTGCTCCGTGTTTCTTACAGTCGGTTTGGAGCACTACTGTTCTAGGTTTGTTGCGTGAAGCCCGCCGGTGCGGGAGAGCAGAGTGGAGCGTACGCTAATCCTTGTCCAGATATTCTTCCGGCACGTCGTCTTCGGGAAACTCGCGGGTGCGAACGCCTCGTTCATCGGCATCGTCAGCCTCTTCGACTCCTCGTACGACACCGGCTTCGAATGTATTCCCCTCTTCGAGCAGTTCGCTGACACTCTCCGAATCCGCACGTTCGACGGTAGAGAGGCCCTGGGAGTCCTCATCCGCTGACGGTGTTTTTAATCTCGGCCGAACTCTGGATAGCGCCGGAGACGCGGAGAGGGTCGTCCTTCGGACTGTCTTCTTCGGGGCTGTTTTCTTCCGAGCTACCTTTTTCTGAGCCGTTTTTCGCGCGGAGGCCTTCTTTACTGACTTCTTCGGAGTCGCTTTGCGCGTTCGCGCGGTTGTTGCACGCTTCTTCTTTTTGGCTTTCTTCTTGGCTGCCATAACGGTAAGTCTACCACCAGGTGTTTACCCAGCGGAATCGTGGAGAATCGACCCTCGCCGGATCTAGATGGCCGCAAGGAAGGCTATCTAGACGGCCTCCGCGGGGGCACTTGCAATCGTGATTTCCACTCGTTGAGCCCCCAAATACGGATGGTTTGCGGTGAGGGTCACCTTACCTGAAGTCTCCCGCGCACGAATCCAGACGGCGCCCGTCCCCCCAATCAGCGAGAACGGGTTATCGCCGATGATCTCGCCTGGCCCACTAATTTCAAATCGAATGGCCTCGTTTGCAAATGGCTGGACCGCGCCGAATTCGTCGGTCACGCGCAGAACCACCCGGGTCGAGTCTGCCCCATCCGCTATCAGTTCGGTGTCGTCAGGGAGAAGCATGAACTTCGTATCCACGCCCCTTCCGGAGAAGTTTTTGGAGATGACCTGCTTCCCCTGGATGTAACCCTCAATGCGCAAGTCTCCCCACTTGTGGAAGAGTTCGCCCATCTCGAGCACGAACGGTGCGTAGCGGAGGTGGGCGAATTGAGTCCGGTCCGGATCCACATCGGCAATCAGTTTGTCATCAATATAAAACTTGAGGTGGTCGCAATTGGAGCAGACAACGGCTTTGGAAAATCCGATGGATGCGTCGCCCCGAGCCCAATGGAATGCAGGTTCGAGAACGATTTCTTCTGCGGGGTCGCACTGGGATTTGTAGAATCCGGCAGCGGGCTTGGGCTCGCGAAAAATGTCCGTCACACCGTGGTAGCAGATACGATCGCCCGAGCCGAAATTGCCGTGGGTGTTGTAGTCAAAGGCGCACCATCCAATACCACCGGCGTACTGCGGATTGGAGGCGAGTTGGTCGTGGATGCGCGCGTGACGAATCGTATGCTCGGTGAGGCGTTCGACCTGGTCGATGGCTTTCGTGGGATAGGTGTGTCCGACAAACTCGGTGTTCAGGTAGCGTGGATGATTCGGCGGCTTGAGCGGGAAGCCGAAGTCATTCATGGTGAAGACGTCTTCCAGGAATTCCGATTCCTGGAAGTATCGAATCCCACCGGTCTGGCGACTGGGATCGAGTTGATGCGACAATGCATTCGTGCGGGTGTAGAAGTCGTGATTGTCTCGGGACTCATTGATTCGCACCCCCCAAAGAATGATGGAGGGATGATTCCAGTCGCGGCGGATCATACGGCGAACGTTGTCAACGGAAATATCCTGCCAGGCCTGATCACCGATATGCTGCCAGCCGGGGATCTCTTCCAACACGAGAAGGCCCATTTCGTCGCAAGCGTCAAGAAAATGGCGCGACTGGGGATAGTGCGAAGTGCGAACGATGTTGCACTTGAGTTTGTTACGCAGGATATCGGCGTCCCGGCGCTGCACGCGGCCGGGCATCGCCTGACCGACCCAAGGAAAGGTTTGGTGGCGATCCAGCCCTCGTAGCTTGATGACCTTGCCGTTGAGCTCGAAGCCATGATCGGTGAACTCGGCCTTGCGGAAGCCGAAGCGGCGCGAATCTTCGTCGAGCAGTTGCGATCCGTGGCGGAGGCGCACGCGCACGGAATACAGCTGGCGTTTCTGCATGTCCCAGAGAGCAATTCCGCTGAGATGGTCGAGCCTCAAAGTATGTGGCAGTGGTTCGGTGGCCGCGGCCGACGACGCAACCTGCTGTGAGGCTTTCGCGATCACGCGCTGACCGTCGAGCAATTCGACATCGATCGTGAGAATGTCTTTCGACGGCTCCAGATGCTGCACGAAGCAGTCGACGTCGACACTTGGACCTGCGGAGAGCACATCCCGCGGCCTCACAAAAACATTCTCGATAAATGTAGCGGGGACGATACGCAAGGAGACCTCGCGATAGATCCCGCCGAACGTGAGGTAGTCGATTTCGTATCCGAAAGGTGGAATGTCGGCGCGCTCGGTGGAATCGACATCGACGGCTAGAACGTTCTCGCCATCGAAATCCAGGTGAGGAGTCAGGTCAAATGAGAAAGGAGTGTACCCACCCTTGTACTCTCCCAGCTTTTGCCCGTTAATCCACACAGTCGAGGCCGTCATCACACCCTCAAAATCGACGAACACGCGCTTTCCGCGGGCGCTCGCAGGAAGCTTGAAGCGGCGCCGGTAGAGTGAGACTAACTCATAGGTCTTCTCGTCAAAACCATGCCAGGGGAGACGGACGTTGGTGTGTGGGATGACGATTTGATCGAATCCACTGTCGTCAAAGTCTTTGGAATGCCCGCCGTCAACGAAGGTGCGACTGTAACGCCAGTTTCGATTCATCGGCAGCACGAGACGTCCGGTCCCCTGTGGGGCCTCAGTTTGCGCGTCGCTCTCAGAAAGCGCGTACGGTGCGAGAGCGGCACCAGCGAGAAACGTCCCAGTTTGCTTAAGAAACCCGCGTCGATCCATGTTTTCCAGTTCTCCCTTGGTCTTTCGATTCAGCAAGCCTGTACTACCAATTCTGTCCCATTAATAAGGAGCCGTTCGTTACGCAGTCCACGCCAGCAACTGGCCGAGGTCAGTTGCGGAAGTAGACTCGGTTCCCCGCGGCACCGAAGGGCCGATTACCAGCGCCTGGTTGTGCCCTTCAAACCAAACCAGGAACGAGGACTGCTCAGCTCCCGAAAGGCGCTGCTGATTGAGCCAGTTGTAATACGCACCCATGTCTGCATCCACGAGGGATCCCGTCAGGTCGACTTCTGGAGTAGCAGCGACTGTTGTGAGCAGTTCGTTCATCGGCTTCTGCCGCTGGCGTGGAGCAAACCGCACCAGCATGGTAAGCGGCTGGGCTCGGCGCAGAGCTTCACGCGCAGCCCACTGCGCAAACACGGTGCTGAAGATCTGAGTCCCCGAGCCCTCGGTCAGGAGTCGGATCTCGAAACGTTCTAACACCTCATCCGTTGGCTTATTGCTTGCCGGCTGCATGAGGTCTTCCGGACGCAGCCGGGCCAGGAGCGAGCGCAACGCTTCCGGGCCCATTCCCGGCCGGTCGAGTTCTGCTTGTATCTTGCGGAGTAATGCGGTGCGAACCGGTTCCAGGGCTTTATACGAGACGCAGGTCAATGCGTGAGAAGGATCTGCTGCTTCACCACCATCGATATACCAGTGGCCATAAGGAACTGGATGCGCCTTGGCTCTGGCCACTACGGCATCGAGCAACACCCGCAGTCCATTCTCCGGTTTAACGTTGGCGAAATAGGCGCCATGTGCGCGAAGCTTGTGAAAGAGGGGCCCGTCGTAGGAAGAGACTCCCTCCCCGATGATTGAGATCCCCAGCCGCGGAATTTGCGGGGTCTCGGGTGGCACAGCAGCACGCAAACGGTCCGCGTATTCATTGGAGGCGTTGCGGAATGCGTCGAGTTGATGCGTGCTCCAAAGATGGGCCGACAGCTGCTCCACGAACTGCGCAGGGGCTTTCACCCAATCAAGGGCTTCGAGTTGAGGCGAAAGCTGGATGTCCTCGAATGAATGGACCCAATCCTTGAACTGGTCCCGGGAAAGCCCAGTGAGATTGGCAAGCTCCTTTTCACGCGCAGTGCGCTCGGCAGGAAACTTGAAATCGTATTCGATGAGTTCCCGAAGCAGACCGGGCAGGAAACTGAGTGGCAGCCGTTGGAGCGTCCCCAAATAGCTGGTCACAAGCTTCCGCGCCTCAGGCGGATAGCCTGCGAAATCCTGCGGCTTGAGATCGCGTGGAAGCATGCAAGCGCTACAACAGTTCGTGAATCGGTTTGCCCTGCGCGAATGACGGAGAGAAACCCATCATCGCCCCGAGCGTCGGCACCAGATCGGTGGACTCCATCGCCCGGTCAAAAACGACTCCTTCTCGAATACCCGGGCCCGCCACCAACATCCAGGTCGTGCGCGAGAGAACGTCGCCCGTGCGATGGTGCTGGAATCCATTGCCTCCGGCATCGTCGTCGGAATCCCTTCCAAAGTCGGGCAGAATGAAAAGTGTTGTCTTACCCGCGTATTCCGGCTCGCTCTGGATCGTCTTCCACAAATCGGAACAGAGCCGATCTGTACGGCGAATCCCGTCGATGTACAGAGAGTATGCGCCGGCATGGGCGACGTCGATGTCGTGCATGGTGATCCACAGCAGGCTTGGCGCGACTTGCCGCATGAGTTGATGCGCGATGTAGAGCGACAGCTCGTCGGGACTGGACAAGGTCTGCGCATGGGCCTTGAAATCGTCGACCGAGAGCTTCAGGATCATCTCGAGCTGCTGCAACTGAAAGTCATTGCCTTCAAGTTCCGGCGAGTAATAAGGCGTTTCGTAGTTGTCGCGCAGCAGGTGCTGATAATCGGTTGCACCACCCGAGGTCGCAGCCGCCAACAAGTGTTTGGGAAGAATCACACGCGCGCCGGTCCCGAAGCCGTACGACCGGTGACTGCTTTCGCCAATTCGGTTGAAACCGTTGCTGGGAGCGACGACCCAGGCGTCTGAAGGCGGGCGCTTCAAATCCTTGCGGAAGTATTCGAAGACGGTGGGATATTGCGGAGGGAGCGACGCAAAGTTATTGATCGTCTCATACACACCGGTTGCAAGACTCGCAGTCGCGACATAGTGACCGAGAATGCCGCGATTCACCACCTGAGTGAAAAAGGTGGACTGCGGGATGAGCTCGCGCATCAAATGCGGAACGTTCTCCTGGCCTTCGGGCGCAAAGGTTTCCTGATCGCGGGCCCCTCCACCAAATGTAACTACCACAACCTTTCTCTTTGGAGACGACGCCGCCCGCGCCCACAAGGGGCGCAAGAAAGCGCTACCCAGGGTTAGTCCGGCCGCGCTGCGCAGAAAATCACGCCGCGTGCGGGCCAGGATCTGGCTACAGTCATCGGAATGCCGTGTGCTCGCCCTTATAGAGCTCATTCGGTCTCGGTTTTGCAATCTGACAACCTGACATCGCTCCAAAGCTATTGCTTTGGCGCTGCGTCCCTCTCTGAATACACGAATTGGCGAATGTCTGCGATTTGTTTGTCGAGGTCCGCCAGATGCTGCGCCCGTAATTGCTGGTAAATCTCGAAGTGCTGTTGCGCTCTGTCCTTTTGGCCGGTATGCACGTAGGCCTGCGCCAGACGGTAGTGGGCATCCGCCAGATTCTGTTTGCCGTCCAGCGCCTTCACATATTCGGGAATCGACTCAGCGTATTGAGTCTGATCTGAGTAGAGATTTCCCAACTGCAAATGCGCTTCGGCCAGCTTGGGATCGAGCGCGACTGCCTTTTGCAAGAGTGACTCGATCAGATGCAGATCCAGTGTGGGATCCTGCGCTCGCTTTCCCTTCCAGAGACTCATCGCGTAGTAATAGTGGGCGTGAGCGTTACTGGGCTGCAGCTCTGAGAAGCGGCGGAAGCGCTCGATGACCTGATCCGCCTGCGTGGGAGAACTGTCGTAGGCTTTGGACAGGAAGAAATAACAAGTTGGGTCCGACGGACTCAGATCGGATGCGCGAAGCAATGATTTGATCGCGTCGTCGTAGTTGCCACGCGAGTAGAGAGCGATGCCGAGCCCGATCGCCATTCTGGGCGAATTGGGGTAGCGTTCGGCCGACTTGCGAAAGATCTCAATAGCTGGCTCCAGAGTCCGGTGCACCAGGAGTTCACTGGCCCAGTCGAAGAGATTGCTTTCGCTCGGGTCTTGGTGCGCTGCCATTTCGAATTCATTGGCCGCCACGACGTACTTCCCGTCTTTCTCTTCGATGTCGCCTAGCAGATTGTGCAGTTCCGCCGTCTCTTTTGTCTTCAGGAGGCTCTGGACTGTCTGGCGCGCCAGTTCGGGCTTTCCCGTGGAAAGATACGCTAGCGCCAAGTCGTACCCGTTGTCGTAGGAAGAAGGTTCGATTTCTTGACCACGCTTGAGAAACGGGAGCGCGTCTGGAAGCTTGCCCATTCGGACGTAGATCTCGCCCAGATTGTGATTGGCATCGAAGTTCCGCGGATCGAGTGAGACGGCTTTCCGCAACTGCTCCTGGGCGTCGGTTAGTTTTCCCATACGCACAAGATTGGTAGCGAGATTGACCCGGGCGGCGGCAGAGGCAGGCTTCAAATGAACAGCCTTATCCAGATGCTGATTTGCTAAGGCGTTCTGCGATTCGCTCGCGTAGACCATCCCCAGAAGCTCGTGGACCTCAAAGCTGTCAGGCACCTCGTGCAACAGATTCTCCAGCCCTGCGGCAGCTTCCGCAAACTTACCGGCATTGTATTGAGCGACCGCCGCCTGGAAAGCACGATCGAGATCAGCATTTTGCTTTTGATTCTGTTCTCGTCCGGCCGCCACGCCCTGGGCGTATGCCATGATCGCAAGAAGGAAAGGGATCGACCAATATTTCAGGCTCACACTCTTCGCATGCTACCACTCTGCCGGCGGCAGGCGGAAGGCTGAGGATTAAGAAGCTTCGCGGGAGGAGAACCCGTTGAAGGCGTCCTCCCGCGAAATCAAACATGTCAGTAATACAGCTTCAACGCGAACTGAATCTGCCGAGGATCGTAAGGAGCATCGCGCGTTGAACCGATTTCGCCGAAGCTGGAATTGGTGAAGTTGCCCGATCCAGAAACCGCGACTACTCCATTTCCTCCAAAATTCGGCGCATTGAAGTTCGGGTGGTTCAAAATGTTGAAGAACTCAGATCGAAACTCCAACCGGAATCGCTCGGTGAGTTGGAAATTCCTGAATACCGAGAAATCCATACGCTTGAAAGGAGGTCCAGCAACCTGGTTCGGTGCACCGCCCAAGACCGAAATTGGGCACGGAGATGCGGTACACGATGCCGGCTGGCTCCACGCACAGTTGCCGCTGCCGGTCGCGCATGCATTACTGAAGAAGCTGAGCTTTCCATTCGAGTCGTTATGGAGTCCGCGCCCGGGGTTTCCAATAAGCAGGTCGTAACAATTGTTGCTGTTGTACGTACCAGCCCAAGTCGACGACGGACAAGTAAATGTTATCGGCTGACCGCCCTGAAGGACGACCGCAGTGTTTACACTCCATCCGCCGGCAATCTTGCTGGCGACTCGATCGTTGGCTAAATACGGCTTTCCCTTGCCGAAAGGTAACTCGTATCCTCCGCTCAAGTGGAAGACGTTGCGGACGTCAAAGGGAGCGAGTCCGTAATCGTAATGAATCCCGAGTCCAGGTACCGATGCTGCGCGATAGCCAGCGTTACTGCCCCCGTTCAGCAGATCGACCGCATCCGTTCGCGTCTTCGACCAAGTATACGTTGCCAGGAAATTCAAGCCCTTGGCGTATCGTTTTTCCACCGTCGTCTGCAGGCCGTGGTAGTAGCTCGCACCCTCCGTGAGCGCATAGCTGTTGTTTTGGCCGAAATCCGGGAACGGAAGCCCGCCTTGGGCGGGAGTGTACGTAGCTCCGCTTCCTGGGCCTCCATTGGGACCAGCGGTATTTGTAAGCTGCGCGCCAGTCGGCAACAGAGCGGTCGGGTTATTGGAGTTTGGAAAGACTTCAAGATGCCGGGCCAACGAAGTCACATAACCAGCCTGTACTGACAAGCTGGGTGTGAGCTGGTACTGGAGGGTGAAGTTCCCGCTCATCGTGTATGGCGTTTGATAGTTGAACTGAATTCCTCGCAACCCTAGACCGTTAGCAAGGACAAGGGTTGGATCGAGCGGGGTACAGGAGAATCCAGTTTCGAAGGTTGCCGTCCCACCGGGTCCAGCGGTACTACAACCAGGGAACGTACGAGGTGTCCAATCATTAGGTGAGCCGAAGTTGAAATTGAACTGGAAAGGATAGTTCTCACCCAAGTTCGGCGAGTAACCACGATTCTCAAATCCGTTGTAGAAGATGCCAAAACCACCGCGAGCCACAAACTTCGGCGTCACTTGGTAAGCGAATCCGATACGAGGCGCGAAATTCGATTTCTGCGAATTTCCCAAGCCTTTCCCGTATTTGTTTGTGATGGCCAGTGTTATACCGTCAGCTGCGAGCAGGTTGGTGAAGCTGCTCGAGAGATTTGCAGGGTTGGTCCCTGCCGGCAGGATGTACATTGGTCCACCAGTGGGTGCACCACTTGGAACGAAGTTGGCTTGCTTTCCATAGTGATCGTAGACAAGCCCGAAAAAGTCCCAACGCAGGCCGAGGTTGACCGTTAATTTGGGATTTACCTTCCAATCATCGTTGATGTATGTGCCGTAATAGTTCTTGCCATTGTCACTGAGAGAAATATTGGAGGCATAGACATTCGTGGAGCCTCCCAAATAATCCACGGTTCCGCCGTTGTGTGCCGTAATCGGCGTTAACAGAAAGGCAGCGCGGCCAGTGTTGCCATTGTCACTGTTCGCTCCCAGACCGCTCGGAATCTCCGTGTAATCGCCGTTGTAATCGAATTCTCCGTGCGACCACGGTGGTTGCAGGGTGGAGAACTTCACGTGCTGCCACTCAAAGCCCATCTTGAACGTGTGCTTGCCGTAG
>Ga0207008_10049_pt1 | contig 36070 bp, 55 predicted proteins | sample Alteio_BWMinCont_83_FD_153489 | JGI IMG/M metagenome (GOLD analysis project Ga0207008, IMG submission 153489) | Enriched cells from forest soil in Barre Woods Harvard Forest LTER site, Petersham, Massachusetts, United States -... | ecosystem: Environmental > Terrestrial > Soil > Temperate forest >... | reverse complement strand
CGGGTCCTAACAACGGACCTATATTGTAGGAAGAAGACCTGGAGCAAATCCGGCGCGTTTTGTTAGGAAAATATAAGATGAAAACGCCAACGCAGCGGGATGAATAACGAAGTTGAAGTATCCGGCAGCGAAGTAATAGGCCGTGACGTTGTCAGCGGGATCGAGTATTCCACTGATGAGTCCGCCGCAAAATATCGCGACACCTAGCGCGAGTTTCCGGGTTATCGTCGCTTGGAACCCAGCAGGAGCGAAAAACGTCAAGTCTGGCGCGGCTGTGAGGCCTATCGGAGGAGCCAGCCGCCGTCAGGTAGATCCTGGGGTGGGGCCAAGGTGCCGTGGACCTACCCACCGCCATGGATGGGCGAGTGCATTGGCGATTTGACGCTCATTTTGGTTCGTCTCTCCCCTTGATATTCTAGCTGAACAGGGCTACCTTCAGTTCGAATGACGACTGGAGAGCGAGACAGCCAACTCGAACTGCTGCAGCGCACTCTGGACCTGCTGATTTTGCAGACGCTCGCCTTTGGGCCCGCGCACGGGCATGCGATCGCCCGCATCATCCAGCGGCGATCCGGCGAGGTGCTGCAAGTGCGGCGCGGGTCGCTCTACCCGGCGCCGCAGAGGCTGTGATGAAGAAGTTAGGCAGCGTCTCCCTGGCCAGCGACCACTCGCGCGCAGCGTGGGGATGGCTGTGGCCCGAGCGGCTGTGGCAGGATGTGCGCTTCGCGCTGCGCACCTTCGGCAAGAACGCCGGGTTCACCGTGGTGGCGCTCCTCTCGCTGATGCTGGGCATCGGAGCGAGCATCGCGTTGTTCAGCGTGGTTTACGGCGTCCTGATTGCGCCGTACCCCTACGCCAGGCCGAATCAAATCTGGGCGCCGACGGTGCTGGGCCCCAACGACGCAGTGCATGGCTGGCACTGGTATTCGCAGCGGGAAATGGAGGAGATCGAGAGGCTGTCGGCGTTTCGCGAGGTGATGGCCACCAGCGTGAGGCCGGTCCTGCTGACGGGCGGTATCAATCCAGAGAACTTCTACGGCGTCTTCCTCACCGGCGGAGCTTTCAACTTCCTCGAGGTGAAGCCGCTCATCGGGCGGACCATCCAGCCCTACGATATCGGACTGGCTGGGGAACCGGCGCCAGTGGTGGTGCTGAGTTACGGATTCTGGCAACGCTTCTTCAGCGGCGATCCCCACGCGATCGGCCGTACCATCACGCTTGATGACGCGCCGCGGACTGTCATTGGCGTGATGCCGCCGCGCTTCGGCTGGTGGACCAACGAGGCCTTCTGGCTGCCGCTGCGTATGGATCCGAAGGACCCGAGCGGCCTCGCGGTCATCGTGCGGCTCGCACCCGGCGTGACGCAACACGCCGCCGAGCAGCAACTGAATCAGCTCAACATCCAGTTCGCCGCGGAGCACCCGCAGGACTATCCGAAGGGCCAGCTGCGCACGATCCTTCTGAATTACATGGATATCACCGTGGCCAGCGGCGACATGAGCGCGAGCCTACATTTGCTGCTCGCCGCCGTCGGCCTCTTACTGCTCATCGCTTGCGTGAACGTGGCCAACCTGCAACTGTCCCGGACCACAGGACGCGCACGCGAGATTGCGATGCGGATTGCCATCGGCGCAGGCCGCGGCCGGTTGGTGCGGCAGCTGCTCACCGAAAGCGTGCTGCTGTCGGTCGTGGGCGGCGCGCTCGGCGTGTTGTTCGCGCTCGGCGCTACGCAGCTGATCGTCGCGCTGATTCCACCGGACTATGTACCGAACGAAGCGCGTATCACCATCAACGGCTACGTGCTGTTGTTCTCGCTGGTCGTGTCCATGCTCACCGGCATTCTGTTCGGCCTCGCGCCGGCGCTGCGCTCGTCGCGGCCGGACCTGGTGGGCACGCTCAAAGACGGCGGGGGCGGCGCCACCGGCAGCCTGCGGGGACACGCCGTGCGCAACTGGCTGGTGGTGGCGGAGATTTCGCTCTCCGTCATCTTGCTAGCCGGAGCAAGCCTGGCGGTGCGCGGCTTTGTCCAGATCCTGCACGTCGATCCTGGCTTCCAGCCGGAGCGCGTCCTCCGCATCAGCTTCACTCTCGCGCCCAACCGCTACCCTACCTGGCAGCAGCGCAACGCGCTCGACCGCACACTGCTGGAAAGCGTGAAGAACCTGCCTGGCGTCCAGGCCGCTAGCCTCGGCAACGAGGGCCTGCCCTATATCGGATGGCGCTCCTCCTTTTCCATCCCCGGCCAGCCGCCCATGGACGGGCGCAAAGTGGCCATCGCCCTTATCAGCCTCCAGTATCCGCAGACCCTCGGCATTCCCCTTAAGCGCGGGCGCGAGTTCACCGAGGCGGAAATCGAGAGCGGCATGCGCGTAGCGCTCATCAACGAGAGCGCTGCGCGCCTTTGGCCGCCGGGCGAGGATTCAGTAGGCCGGACCATGCAGATCGACGATCTGGCGCAAGCGCCCGACAATCCCCAGGTGCTCGCGGCTCCGGGAGTCGCCGCCGGCGTCACCGTGGTGGGCATCATCGGCGATACCAGGAATGCAGGCATCGCCGAGGCTCCGGCTCCGGCCGTATACCTGCCGTACACCTTGTACGCCCCGGCCGGACGCGAGCTGGCCGTGCGTACCGCGGGCCATCCGCTGGCCATCGTCAACGCAGTGCGTCTCAAAGCTCGCGATCTCGACAAAGATTTGGCCGTCGGCAAGCCAAACACCCTCGACGAATCGCTGGGCGAAGAGACGCAACAGCCTCGCTTCAACATGGCGTTGTTCAGCAGCTTTGCCGCTCTCGGGCTGGCGCTGGCAGCCATCGGTATCTACAGCGTGATTTCGTATAACGTCTCGCAGCGCGTGCAGGAGATTGGCGTGCGCATGGCCCTGGGCGCGAAGCGCGGAGACATTCTGAAGCTAATCCTGCTCATGGTCGTCCGAGTCGTATCCCTCGGGCTTGCGGTCGGGCTGCTCGGAAGCATCCTCATCGAGCGTCTTGTGCGGTTCCAGATGTTCACGAAGGCCTCGTTCGGTGTGATTCCGCTGGCAACGATCGTGGTCGTCCTCGCCGGGGTCTCTTTGCTGGCCGCATGGCTGCCCACGGCGCGGGCTGGGAATCTTGATCCGGTTACCGCGCTGCGGCACGAGGCATGAATTTTCCGTTTCTGATCATGTGACCGTCCTGTAAGCTCACTCTCAACCGTTGACTTCAGGGCTAGGCACTCATTGACATCGTTCTGGCCGGTTATGTCGGAAACCCGGGAGTAATCCTCAAGTCTGATTAGATGCGTCAAGGCGCAAAGATTTTGTCCGAGTTCTGTCCGAGAAGGCCATACAAACAGGTACAAAACGGAGCCAAGCAAACGGACAGTTTTCTCTATTTTCTTGCGTTTAGTTGTCTGGCTTTGTAGCACGTGTAGGCCGAAATTGCGCTCATAACCCGAAGGTCGTCAGTTCAAATCTGACCCCCGCAACCAATTAAAGCGTTAAGCAGCAAGGGCTTCCGGATCTCCACCGGAAGCCCTTTTCTCTTAAAACAAGCCGATTGTCCGCCTTCTGTCCGTGTTCTCACCGCATGGCCACAACTTTTGATTCCTCTGCAGCCCGCGCTTCCCGCCACTTTTGCATTTTTTCCAGCGCGCGCCGCTTGCGCTTCACGTCCGCGATGTTGTAACGCGTATACATCGCCTGCTTCTTATGGTCGGAGATGCTCATGGCCACGTCACGCGATACGCCTGCTAAGTCTAAATTTTTCACCGCACTGCGCCTAAGGTCATGGAACAGTCGCCCGGGAACGCCCGCCTTTTTGCAGGCCGACATCCAAGCCTTACGAATGTCCACGATGGCCCGACCGTCGTGACGGAAGATCAAAGCGGCGAGTGTCGTGGTGCCGTCCGCTTTCACCTGGCGCGCTGCCTTGCGACGTTCGAGAATACCAGCAAGGTCTTTGCCCACCATGGGAATCGATCGCGCATTCTCTTTGTCACCGTCGCCCTTTGCGTCTTCGGCTTGTAGTTCGATCACGTCGCCCTTCACGTATTCCCACTTGAGCGAGCGCACTTCGCCGTACCGCATCCCCCGTGCAATAGGCGAACAAACAGAAGTCTTGCAGATAGTCCGGAAGAAATTCGCGGATCTTGCGAAACTCTGTCTCTTCGCAGAATCCTTTCCGTGCGTTGCCTTTTTCGGAAAGGAACTCGATGGAGGGCACGCGGGAAAGATGGCCACGCTTCACGGCAAGCCCGTAGGCCTGACGAATTAGTTGCAGCGGCCGGTTGATCGATGCCGGCCGGTCTCCTTTGGCCAGTCGTTCTTTTTTGTAGCCGTCGATTTTTTCAGACGTCAACCCCACGGCGAGATAGTTTCCACAGTTATCGTCTGCCATGTACGAGAATCGCCTGGTGCGGAGTCTTGGCGAAGGATATCATTGGCAATGGTACAATATATGTTACCATCAGGACGATGGTTGATAATCCGCGAGTATAACGACCGTGGCGGTCGCAGTCCTTTTCGCGAGTGGTACGACGGATTGAACTCCGATGCCGCACGGAAGGTGACAACAGCTCTATACCGCGTAGGACTGGGGAACTTCTCCAATGCCAAAAGTGTTGGGGCTGGTGTTTACGAGTGCAAGATCAATTTCGGACCAGGTTACCGTGTGTATTTTGGAAGAGAGGGCGAGCACACAGTCATTCTTCTTGGCGGTGGCACAAAACAACGCCAACAGAACGACATCGAGCTTGCACTCAAACGGGGGGAAGACTACAAGCAGAGGAAGAAGCAGCAGAAAGAAGAAAAAGAGGAATGAACATGGCTTTGACGCGAGATTTTAGAGAAACAGTCCAGGCACGCGTTAAACGCGACGCTGCCTTCCGAAAAGGGCTTCTTAGCGAAGCGATCGAAAGCCTTCTCTCTGGCGAGGTGGCAGTCGGCAAAGAACTATTGCGTGATTACATCAATGCTACAGTCGGCTTTCCCAAACTGGCCGCGCATACGAAAATTCACGTTAAGACTCTTCACCAAATGTTTGGCCCGAACGGGAATCCGACTGCCAGGAATCTGTTTGATATCGTTGCCTATTTGCAGAACGCGGAGGGTGTGCGCTTCGAGGTTCGATCCACACGCGCTGCCTTACGAACTAACCGACAGCCATCCTCCCGACAGACAAAACGCACTGCTTCTGCTGCTTTGAGTGATTGATCCACTGCTAGACACCTCAGGGGAAGATCGAAAGATCCTGTCGCCTAGTTTTGCGTGCACGAGTTCCTATTCCGCGGGAAGCGCTCTGGCTCGACTGATCCGCTGTGCACGGGCGGTCGAGATTCCGGCGGCGAAGATCGAAGCAGGCAGCAGCGCCAAGTACCATCCAACCTGCTCTTCAAATCCATGAGGAGTCTTAAACACTAGCAACGCGGCAAGCTCCAGCAACGCCAACGCCACTACGCTGGCGTAGGTCCAATCTGCCCAATGCGGCTTCATTTGAACTCTATGATAACGAACTTAAAGAAATATCTCGTAACCATCGCGAAAATCGATCCCCCGGCTGGTAACCGGGCGCTGGAAACGGGAATCGGCGATAGCGTAGAACCTTCCCTCCCCTACGGAGCATATGATGTTGCGGCTTCTTGACGGAACTTAGTACTCGGGGCCTCTTGAGGGGCACCCAGTCTTTTCGGAACAGTGGTCATCGGCTGGGCGAATCAAACCAACGACAAAAAGCTCAATTGCCTCGGATAAATTTAGCGGTCCACAGTTTTATGTGAAATTTTTGCTCCTCCGCCCAGTACTGAATCCAGTCTGTGGGCTTGCGGTCTATTCTGACGGGTTCAAATTTCGCTTCCTGTTTCGCCGTATCGTGCAGGCCAATGCTCACTGACCAGCCCGGATTATGAATCGTAGAAATATCCACGCCGAAGCCGTGTTCCCAATCACCGTTGCACTGGCGCGAATACCATTTTCGAGAGTTGATAAGCTCATCTTCCCTCCAGAAGGGATCGTAGACAATGTGAAGTCTAACCGATTTCTCGATGAGGGCAGCGTGAGGGTGGCTGAGTCCCTCCATGACTAACGCGGTTAGAATGGGACCATGCCAAGGGCGGTGAGGTTGAGAGTGACTAAGAGTGCTCGCATCATGACGACTACGCTGGCACTGCTTTTCCTCTCCTGGGCGAGGGCGGTCTCCGCTCAATCAGGCCGAGAACAGCCCATAGATAAGCAGGTCGCCGTACTAATCGAGAAGACGTTGGACAAAAAGACTGAACAGCATGCATTCTCTGAACTTGAAGCGCTGGGGTGTGCAGCTGTGCCAGCAATCATCAAGCGCATGGATGATAGGCGAAGGCTGCCTGTCCCTCAGATTTCGCTTAGAAACAAACCGCCAGACGCGTTTGAAGGAATCCGCCATTACGGTCCCCGAGTCGTAGTCGATGCGCTCGCCGCCATCCTTAACCAAATCACCGGGAGGGACTTCGGTTCCATTTATAACGGCGCGACCGAAGTGGAGCGGACGAGGACAATTCAGGGATGGCGCGATTTTCTCAACAAGACGCCGTCTTCCAAGGTTTGCGATGCTGGGTGATAGCGCATCACGAACCGACCGCAGCTAATCTCGATTTACCGGGCGTTAGCGCAATCTGTTTCTGAGGGCGACAATCGCCTTGATTATGCAAAAGTAGAAAAGCCAGTTCCCCAGAAACACTCCTACACAAAAGGCGGATTCGGAGCCTATCAGGCGTATTGTAAGTCCGTCAACAATCATTCTGGGACTTCCGATATACGCTGCCCGGGTTCCCGGAGCTTCAACCGCTACGGGATCAAAACCGCGTAACCAGGCAGCGACCATTTTCGTAATACCGTTCGTAATACCGACTGAATCCAAATCCGGGGATACAGGAAGGAACCTCGAATGAATAGAAGGATCATCTACGTTACAAGCACTGCCATTCTCGTCTTGGAGATCTTGGTGGGGGCTTTCATGGACCTTGCGCACCTTCCCTATGTCGTACAGGACGTCCGCTCCATCGGCTATCCAACTTTCGTCTTGCACATTGTCGGAGTCTGGAAGGTCCTCGCAGTTGGTGCGCTGCTCTGGCCGCGACTCCCTCGACTCAGGGAATGGGCCTATGCAGGAGTCTTCTTTGAGATGTCCGGCGCGGCGGCATCTCACGTTTTGGTCGGCGATCCCATCGGCAAATATGCCGCTCCGCTGGCTTTCACCTTCCTCACGTTGGTCTCCTGGTGGTGCCAGCCGGACCAGAAAACGCCCTGGATTCGTCAATAGGCGAAGTGACCCTTGGGTGCCGCATTCCTCATCTTCCGTGCGAGGAGCGGAGGCTTCGTGGCTATCGTGACGCTCTCTGAAGCAAGGGAGGGTCGATCGGACGTGAGCACACCGGATTGGTGTTTACTTGCCTCGTTCGCAATCTGACGAGAAATACTTTCGACCTCTGCCACATTCTTGGGGTAGAGAGCTAACCCGCCAGACGCATCCGCAAGTTCATTCAGCGCGAGTCTAGCGGCGTCTTGGCGTTGAGAGTCTTTCTCGCTCAGCAAACCGATACAGTAGATCGGCACTCCGCTGCTGTTGACCCTATCCAGCAATTCTCCCTGACTTACCTTGCTCGAAGTATCGTAGCCCTCGGTGATCAGTACGAGGACCCTTCTCTCATTGTGCGTCGTCAATGCGAGGTGGTCGATTCCCGTCTGGACAGCATCCCTCATAGCCTTGCCACCCCGCGCGTCAATCCGCGAGAGTGCTGCGTAGTCCACGGCCAGATCGATGTCCTCAGAGAAACGGTTTATCGCGTGAAAGATCTTCGAGAGCGACGTTCCACCCTTAAAGAGGAGTCTCCCGTTAAACGCATCGATCGAGAAAAGCTGTTTCAGGACCCAGCAGACCCAGAAGTCTTTTTCAATGATGGCTTCGGCCAAGGCCTTGCGTTCAGCGGTCTCGGCGAACAGATCCGAACGCTCGCGCGCGGGCATCCGAGCGATGGTGTTCACGTCGTTTTCTCCGCGATCTTTTTCGCCACGTGATAGATCCAGTCCACGCCAAAACGCGTGTCTTTTAACAGACAACGCTTCTCCTGTGGAGATAGCTTTGACCGCAGCGTCTCGATCTCGCGCGTCCCAACGCTCTCCTTGCCGAGATAACGGAGCGCCTGAACAACGAGCGCGAATTTCCCCTCAAGCCCGGCTATGGCCTTCGGGCGGGCATGTTTGAAATGGATGCTACGCCGTCCGATCTGCACTTCGTTATTGGGACCGTCGGTAAGATAGATGATTTTGGAAGTTACTTGCGTCGAGAGGCCGAGCAAATTTGCCGCCCAAGGGTCTCGTGATCGGGGGGCAACCCTGATCCGTCACGCGCGCCGGCGCAACCAGTAGGCGCGCTGGCGTAAACGATGATTTAATCGCCCTCGCTCTGTCTTTTGGTACCGACCGTTGGCGGCTTTTTTTGCTTGTGGCGCGCTTGTCGGCAGGCAGCGCTGCAGTAGCACTGCCCACGGTCACAGAGGCGGCAGATCCACGGTTGCCTAAATTGGAACGGCGAACGTGAGGGGAGCGGCCAGACGAAAGTCGATTTGGTATGCTGGATGCCGGCCCTTAATTTCCGACAAAGGAGATCCCAAGATGAAAATCTGCCTAGCTGTTGCCGCTGTGTTATTTGTGCCGGCGTACGGTTACACGCAGGGAGCAAAACCTTGCGAAGAACTGAAGTCTGAAGTCGCAGCGAAGCTGGACGCAAAGGGCGTCAAGGGGTACTCGCTGGAAATCGTGGAGAAGGACCAGGACGCGGACGGAAGAGTAGTCGGTACCTGTGAAGGCGCGACGAAGAAGATCGTGTACAAGAAAGGGTCAGCAACGCCGCAAACCCCGGCTAAAGAACCTAGCAAGCCCTGATCCGCTGGGCGGTTGATCGGTCACTTGCCCCAGGGACCCCTGGCTGGAATCGCCATTGAGAAATTAGCAGAAGAAAGATAACCGAAGACCGGGGCTTAAGAACCAAACCCGGGGCTGGGATGAGACGCATAGTAGTTTTCCGTCAGATGAACAAGAATTGCGAAAGGCTTTGGGTTCTCGACCACAACATGAGCCAGCTGTCTTTTTCCAGCGGGGCAAGGGACATCCCTTACGACAAATGCTGCTGGGCTCTAGCGCTGTAGATGCGATCAGACAGCGAAAGATTTCAACCTTGATATTACTGTGTGAACAGCTTAGTTCTAACGCGAGACGGGACATAACCAATCCTGCATTTCAACCGCTACAAAAGTGAACAACAATGCCACAGACCAGCAATATTCAAGACCTACAGTCGACCTTGGATCCGCAAGGGAGATGGCGCATCGCCGCCTGTTTTTGTCCGGTTTTGCGAGTCTAGTCGCTCAGTAAATTGCAGGGCCGGGATGTTGCTTCTTCCATTCGTCGGCCATTTGCTGGGCTTGGAGAATTTGTGGTGGGGTCATATCGGCTCGGGCGGCAGCGAGACTGGCAGCTACTTTTCTTGGCACGCCGGTCTTCTTTGGAGACAAGCTCCGGGAAAATAGCTCGCCACGTCGGAGCTTCAATGGCGTCACCGGCCGAAAGCCCAAAGGTCAGCAGGAGCAGCAACCACGGCGTCATTGTGCGGGTGATCGTGGTCGCTGCGAGCACGATGGCCATCCCCAGCATCCACATTTCGGTTCGCAGGATCAGTTTGCGACGATCAAAAATGCATGACCGGCTAGGTCGGCTTGGGCGTCCCCAACAACATTGAGCTTGTTGACCCTTTGTCGTCCCGCAACTGGACTTTTCCAGATCGCGGTACGGACAGTCTTCCGATTCCATGTCACGTCGCGTAGAAGACCGACATTTACCGAAAGCAATCTGTGCATTCTCTACCTCGTCGAAGTCCGGAATCTGAGAAGAATCCTTGCTGTACAACCAAGCTGAACTCAAGGTTCGCGATAGGCACCTTCCTCTGGCTCAAAGCGGACACCCGGGAGCGAGAACTCCCCTCGCGAATCCCGCACGCCCAAAGCACTCTCCGCCGCGTACCAATCAATCTCAGGCGAACCGAGCGGGCGGCCCCTGTGGTCCCACAATTCGTAGGCGAGTCTTGCAATCTCTTCGTGCGTGTATTTTTCCTTCACGTTTTCTTCCTCGTTGGATGCCAGGCGCGAGTCAACGGGGCTGCCTATCAACCCAGTAACTTGCCGGCGAGCCAGTAATCGACACTGAACTTTCCCGGGCCGGAGCAGATCAGCCAGATAAAGAAGAGCACGTACAGGACTTCCGGAAGGTAGAGGAAATCGTCGAGCCAGCTGAGAAACGAAAGTCCCTTAGGCAACGTGGAAACCGCGCTGGTCAGAGTGGCGACAATCATATCGATCAATAACGCGACGCAGGCCAGGCTCGAAAGAAACCCCACGGTCAGCAAGGATCCGCAAACGAACTCGACACCCGCCACGAAATAAGCCGTCTGGCGGGGAAACGGGACCTTGGCCGTAACGAGCGTGTCGTAAACAGGTTTCGTGCCCCCGGCGACAAACAATTTGTTTGCCCCGGAGATGGCGAAGAACAACCCGATCGAAACGCGTACCAGGAGGATGGCATATTGTTCCAAACCACGGCCACCCGTCAGCGCAAACTGGACCAGCCCTTTCCAATCCATCTCTTGTCCCTCCATCGGAGGATGTGCTGCAACGATACCCAATATCTTGCGCTTCGACTTCTCTGCTAACCGCGTAACTCAGGACTTAGTGGGTCTTTGACGAGCTTGCTTCATCAAACCTCGGACGAAGTCGGCTATCTGATCGGCTGCGGTATCGAGGGCGAAATGGGGGCCGTCGACGATGTGGACTTCGGCTTTCGGAACGTCTCGGCGATAGGCTTCCGGCTCGGAGGGATCGAACGAGGCTTCATACTTGCCCCAGAGGACGAGCAGGCGAGGCTGCTTTTCGCGCATCCAGGCTTGCCACTTAGGGTAGTTGTCCACGTTGGTGCGGTAGTCGTAGAAGAGGTCGCTTTGAATGTCGACTTGGCCGGGCCGGTTGAGAAAGTAATATTCATCGGTCCAGAGATCGGGGTCGTGGCGTTGGAGGTCGGGATCGTTTCCGACATGGCGTGAACGCGTGGTCTCCAGTGACAGGAGATTTGTGCGCTGGGCGCTTTCGTAAGCGACGCGATCGGCCCAATAGGCGCGGCGTGTCTTCCAATTCTCGCCGAGTCCGGTATTGTGAGCCACGGCGTCCTGGATGATGCCCAGTGGAAATGGGGAGTGTTGCCAGGGAGAATGACTACGGCGCCGGGCGGATAGGCTTCCAACTTATTCGCGTCGAATTCATCACCCAACCCGATATAAAAGACGCCAGAAACCACGGTGTAGACTCGGTCCTCCGGGTGCTTGTGAGGCATCAGCTTCTCGCCACGGGGCACTTTGACCCGGATAGTGTAAGGGCCAGGCTCCGAGGGCTGCCCGACGACGACGGCAAGCCGTATGGAGGGTGGGAACGCCGGGAACGGTTTCCAATCAATATCTTCGGACAGGATGGCTTTGAATACTTCCTGTCCAGGTTGGTGACTACAGACGCCGCTTTGCGCGGCAGGCTTTACCGCGCCGGCTTTTTGAGACATAGAAACCTCCTTTCGTGCAGAAAATGTAAACATGAATGCAGACTTTCGAGATAGGTCCGCCAGTGATGCCGCGATGTCAGTGCGAGTGACTCATCAAGGCAAAGATTGGCAGAAGCGCGACGACGAGGCGCAGCGCCGGCATCCGATCCGCCCAAGCGTTAACCGTACGTGAGGTCGGTGCTCGGTCCGACCTCGATAATATAGCCGTCGGGATCGCGGATGTAGCAACGAATCTCGCCCTACTTGGGGTTCGGCTCCGTGATGAACTTGGCTCCTCGACTTTTCCACAATTCATAGCACACTCGAATATCCGCAACACGGAAATTCAGGAAGCTGCTGACCTTATCCGGGTCGGCGGGGACGCTGAGCGTCATCGACGGCTTGTCCGGGGTGGGCCGCCTCCGACGTTGACGATCTGCCAAGTATTCGCGATCTGAACGTGCCCAGACGCAGCCTTGCTGTCGCCTCTCTGAGAATGCCGCCGCCGAAGACCTTCTCATAAAAATCAGCAGATCGGTCGATGTTGGCGACGGTGATGAAATGTGTGACGGTAAACCCGTCGCGCGGGGGCATCTCATAGCTCTTTTGTTCGATTCGTACGCTGCTCATTGACGACTCCAAATCCGATGAACAGTGCTCATCTGGGCGGGTGGCCACACTTGCCTGATTTGCGGGCGGCATCAGCGCAAAAGCGCCGAACGTAGTTTTCATCGATGTTTATGCCCTCCTAGTGTCGTCCCTTTCTCAATTAGCTCATTCTGGGCGTCCCCGATTCTTATGCCGCTGAAACCGACTTCTTCTTCCCATCGAGTGCCAGCAGAAGAAGTTTCAGAAGCGCTTCGTCTGAAAACGGGTTCTGACCTGAGATCAACTCGCGATCTTGAAGGACGTAGCTCTTCCATGGAGCGACCACACTTACGTCACCGCCCGCCGTACGCAAGGCGAAGTCCGGGTAGAAGAGAACCTTGCCACCAATCTCAAGCGGCTCCCGCTGCTGCTCTTCCGCCGTCGAAAAGATGGTCATCTTATATCCAGAATAGATCCAGCCTTGAGCCTTTGCGCGTGCTCCAGCCGCATCGCCCGCCGACAGCGCGGCGACCACCTCCGTCGAATTCGGAAGCGCCGCGAGAAGTGAAATCGGGCCATGGCAGAGCACTGCCGTAGGCTTGGATGTTTTATGAAAGTGTCTCAGCACGGTGCCAGCGTCGGGATCATCGAGCAGGTCCATCATCGGGCCATGGCCGCCGGGGACGAAAACAGCGTCATATTGATCCAGGCCCGATGCGATGACATCCGAGATACGAGTTGGATTTTTGAGCCAGTCAGGGTGTCACGGAATTTTAGATAGTCCAGAAGCCTAGCCTCGTCCCCGCCGAAGAAATCGGCGACAGCTGAATGGACATCCATTTGCGGCGTGTTGCCTTTCGGATTGGCGAAAGTGATTTCGTAGCCTTCGTTCATCAGGGCGCGAACCGGAACCGTCAGTTCGTTGAGATAGTAGCCAGCGCCGGTATAAACCTTGCCATCTTTCAATGGCAAGCCGTGACCGCTCGAGACTAGCACTAAGACTTTTCCTGTTGTCATTTTGTTCTCCTCTTTGAAATCGAATTCTGTTCTCCTGAATAAGAGCTACAATAGCTCTTCCTCCAAAGTGCGCCCGCACGGGCCACCGCGGTTGATGTGAGTTATGCCCCCGGGAATCCGAACATCAGCCACGACTGATTGGCTACCCAATGGGGGTATAGCTCGGTCATCTGATCGAACAGTTCCTGGTCGGACGTCGCGGTTTTCTGCACCCGATCGAAGTCTTGCAGGTAACGCTTGGTGTCTTGAATCGCCGAGGGAGAGTCGAGCGCGCCAGGCTTCTTGTGACCTGCGACAACCATCGCCGGACTCAGCGCCGCCAGCCGGTCCAACGCCACGATCCAATTCTCCCGGCTCTCGGGGGTGGTGTCGCCGACGTACATGCGGCATTGGTTGTACACAACGTCGCCGGCAACGATCAGGCCGATCGATGGAACGTAGAGAGATGTCGTATCGGCACTATCGGTGTGCCCCTGTTCGATGATGCGCAATTCCTGGCCCTCTAGAGTGAACGTGTCATGCTCATAGGGCTCAGGTGCCAGCAACTTCGTGGGCACTTGCCCGGGAAACAACCGGCGGGCTAACCGCTCCACTGCGGGAGAGAGATAGAGTTGCATGGCGTTCAACGTCTTGGGCGTTGCTATCGCCCGAGCGCCCGGGAAACGGTCGAGCAGAATGCCCAAACCGTAGAAGTGGTCGAAATGGGCGTGCGTTATATAGATGGTCTCCAAGTTGCGGTTGTGCAGAGCAACCCAATCCGCGACAGCCTCGGCCTCAGCCACCGTCATCATTGCGTCTACCAGCACCGCGTCGTGCTCGCCGAAGATTAAAGTCGACGTGATCGGGTCAAAGCCGAGCGCTTCGCCGAAGGGCCTTGGCCGCTCGCCGACCATAGCCTTTCCCGGAGCGGTAAAAACGTTCACACTAAGCGTGGTCTCTTTCAGTCCATTTGTGCCGCCCATCTGGTACTCCTTTCGATGTCAGCGCGAGTGCCTGTTCAAGGCAAAGCGTGGCAGAAGCGCGACGACGAAGCGCAGGGTCGGCATCCTAGCCGCGCAGAGCGTTAACCGTACTTGAGATCGGTGCTCTGTCCGACCTCGATAATGTAACCGTCAGGATCGCGGATGTAGCAGCGGATCTCGCCGTACTTGGGGATTGGCTCCGTGATGAACTCCGCTCCTCGACTTTTCCATAATTTGTAGCAGGCTTGAATATCCGCGACGCGGAAATTCATGAAGCTGTTGATGTGATTCGGGTCGGGGACGCTGAGCGTTACCGTCGGCTTATCCGGGGTCGGCCCGCCTCCAACGTTCAGAATCATCCAGATATTCGCAAGCAGAAGGTACGCAGGCGCGTTGCCGTCGCCCAGGGTCAGAATGCGAGCGCCGAAGACCTTTTCGTAGTAGCGAGCCGATCGCTCGATGTCGGCGACGGTAAGAAATTGCGCGATGCTCATCCCCTCTCGCGGAGGCATCTCATAGCTCTTCTGTTCGATTTGTACACTGCTCATTGACGGCCCCTCTCAACTGGGATTCCCATTCTGCTCCCGGATGGGCACCCTTGTATACCCAAGAGCCCTTCCGAGCAAAACAAGTTGTGCGTTGGGTAGTGGTCAGTTTGGATTTTTGAACGATTGTGTCACGAACCAAAAAATCCAAACTGACCCACTACCGTGCGTAGCAGCCCGGAGAGGACCACCCGCGGCGGCGCTAGACTCCCGGAACATACGCGTGTGGTACCATCCCCCCGGCAGTCATCTTAAGACGCGATTCCAACCCGAGCCGCTCGACCTTAGAAAGCTTTCCCTGTGAAGGAGAACACACCATGTCTGAACTCGTGACGAAATCTGTGGCGCAAGAACAACCAGGACAGAAGATAGAAACACGCACCGCCGCGCAACGTGTCGCCGGCTTCACCGTTGTTGTGACCGCCGTCGCAGTGCTCGCCGTCCTCGTCGCTACGGCCGTTTACGCACAGGACAAATACTCGCTGAAATCGCCGAGCGGAATCGCGTTTTCCGACTTCAAGGGATACGAGGACTGGGCTGTCGTCTCTTCCGCGCGGACCGACGAAGTGCTCAAGGTGATCGTCGGCAATCCGACTATGATCACGGCATACAAGGCCGGGGCTCCCGGCAACGGCCAGCCTTTCCCCGAAGGCTCCATGATCGTGAAACTCCAGTGGAAGCCGAAGAAGAGCGCGGAAGCCCCCTTCGTCGTGGATGTGCCCGACAGCTTTAAGCAGGCTTTCGTCATGGAAAAGGACAGCAAGAGATTTCCGAAAACCGGCGGGTGGGGATACGCGGTGTTCAACTACGATGCTGCATCGGACAAGTTCACGGCCGATGAGAAAAGCCTCGCAGACTGCGGACACTCGTGCCATGTGGCTGTGAAGGCGAAGGACTACATCTTCCACCCGTACCAGAAGCGTTGAACCACACCTGCTTCGACATTAAGTACACCGCGTAAGGGATGCGCCGTGCGAGGCTTTATATTCCTCGGCACTTCGCAGTTAGCAAACCATCCGCGGATCCCGGATCGCCACCTACGGGACGATCGTGCCGCCACCGCTGAATCCAAGAACATCGAGCCGATCTACGTTGAGATATTGGAGCAGCGCAGCCGTGTCTTCTGCGGATTGTTCGAAGCTGCAAGGCCGGTCTGCAATTCCGCGGTGTGGCCGTATCCTTGCGGCTAAAACGCGCTCACTTGCCGGTCGTGCGCGAACTCCGGCAACACATGGCCGAACGAGGTCTCAATCGTGTTTCCGCCGCCACGAAGCAGCACAAGAGGTGGATGTGTGGGCTCGGGCACTCTACTGATTCTACTGCCGAAGTGCCCGATGTGCATCGCGGCGTATCTCACCTTGTGGACAGGAGCACGTGTGCCGATGTCGGTCGCAATGCACCTGCGTCCCATGCTGGAGATTTTGTTCATCGCCTCAGCGCTCTTGCTGGTCGTACGGGCTGGGCAGCACGGACGCGTTGAGAAATCTCAACGGTAAGGGGCTTTATGCGCAAGCAAAGATCACCGATGCTCACAAAGCCAGGTTCCGCCATCTATCTTCTCGTGAGCACAACATGCGTCGCGTGCTCCGTGGCCTCGTGCTCGGTCACAGAAAATCCCAGCGCGGGCAGGTCAAGACCGGTAAGCAGTGCCTCACCTTGACCGAGGGCAACAGGTGCAAGTGCAAAGTGGAGGGAATCGATCAGCCCAGCCTGCAGATACTGTCGCACGGTGGAAACACCGCCTCCGATCTTGACGTCCTTGTCACGCGCTGCTTGTTTCGCGAGCCTCAGCGCCTCTTCGATTCCGCCGCTGACAAAGTAGAAGGTCGTCCCGCCTTCCATCACGAGCGGCTCACGCTCATAGTGCGTCAGAACGAAAGTCGGCGCATGGTATGGCGGATTGGTACCCCACCATCCCTTCCATGAGTTGTCCTGCCATGGGCCACGGACCGGACCAAACATGTTGCGACCAAGGATGAAGGCGCCAAAATTTTCCATCGACCGCCGTGCGAACACGTCGTCCACATCGATAGATCCGCCTTCCTGCCCGAGCATGGAGCAGAATGACTTGGTATGGAAGAACCACTGAAAGATCTCTCGACCGCGCTTGCCCAGCGGATCGTCCAGGCTCTGCTCTATCCCTGCGCTAAAACCGTCCAACGAAATACCAAATCCCGCGACTCGAACCCTTGACATGTGTGCTCCTCGCCTTCGAAGTTCAGATTAGTTCCCGACTTCATTGACCTCAGGGCTGCACCAGCGTCAGCTTGCCCAAGCCAGCTGAAAAGCATGATTGCCTCATCGCGCGATGTCCTTTCGCCGTCGCTGCTCGCTCTCCTTAATCATTTCGTTCAAATCCGCCGCTGGACGTATCTCGAACGGTCCACTCTTCACTCCAGGATGTTGGGAAATGAGCTGAATTGCGTGATTCAGATCTCGCGCTTCAAGCACCAGAATTCCACCCAATTGCTCCTTAGTTTCCGCGTACGGACCGTCTGTCACTGCAACCTTTCCGTTCTTCCAATACACGGTCATCGCTGTGTTGGCGGGCTGAAGAGCTTCGCCAGCGGCAAAATGTCCGTTCTTCCGCAGCTCGTCGTCGTAGCTAAAACACTCGTCCAGCATGGTGTTGCGCGCGCTCTCAGACATGTTTTCGAACTTGCCGGGCTGAATATATCCCAAACAGATGTATTTCATAAATTCCTCTTTACTTCCTGTGACTCAGTGAGCCGTAGCTCATCGTTCTGCTATCAGATAGTCGTTCGGGAGACCGAAAATCGACAGCTACTCCATTCTTTTTTGGTTCAACTGCCGAAGCCGCTCTTGCAGGAATTTTCGCTCTGGTTAATGTTGGGTCAGCGCCAGAGCTTTCTCATAAGAGGACCGGGCCTCAGCTATCCTGCCGAGCCTGCGGCACATATCTGCACGCGCCGAATGCGCCAGGTAATAATTCGCCAATTCGCCATGTGCCAACACCGCGTCGATAAACGCCAGACCGACCCTTGGACCATCGCGCATCGCAATTGCTACGGCACGATTTAGCTCTACAACCGGCGAAGGTTGAATTTGTGCCAGTCGGTTGTAAAGCGCCACAATCTGCCGCCAGTCAGTCACAGCGGCCGATTCCGCCTCTGCATGAACGGCCGCAATCGCAGCCTGCAGTGTGTAGGAGCCAAAACTGTGGGACTTCAGGGCTCTCTCCACCAATGCCACTCCCTCCGCGATCTGCTCTTGGTTCCAGAGCGAGCGATCCTGGTTCTCCAGAAAAATCAGCTCTCCGGTCGACGCTGCTCCCGCGGCCTGACGGGATTCCTGTAACAACATCAGGGAAAGCAGGCCGATGACTTCCGGCTCTGGCAGCAGTTCGCTCAGCAACCGGCCCAGTCGAATCGCCTCGCCGGTCAGCTCGGTCCGCGTTGCCTCCGCGCCCGCCGCAGCCGAATAACCCTCGCTAAAGACGAGATAGATGACCTGAAGCACCGCGTCTAGTCTCTCTGGCAGTTCTGCGGCGACGACACCTCGTACCGAATCGGTGTATCTCGAATCTTTGCCTTTGCGCGCACAATGCACTGCGCCAGCGTACGCGGAGTGATTAGGAAGGCCTTCGCAATCTCCTCGGTTGTCAGCCCGCACACCCCACGCAAGGTGAGCGCAACGTGCGCCTCCGGCGGTAGAGATGGATGACAGCAGGTAAAAATTAGGCGCAGCCGATCATCCTCAACCCTGTCCTCTTCATTGGACCTCTCCGCCGAACTCCATTGCGCTTCGAGATATCGCACGAGCTCGTCTTGAGACGCGTCAAATCGTGCCCGTCGACGCAGAGTATCAATGGCTTTGAATCGGGCTGTTGAAATCAACCACGGTCGCTGGTTATCGGGTACTCCACTCCTCGGCCACAAGCTTAGCGCAGCTGCGAAGGCTTCGTGCATCGCCTCCTTGGCAAGATCAAAATCACCGAGCAAGCGGATCAGAGTTGCCAGGATCCGTCCCGAATCCACGCGATAAAGGGAGTCGAGCAATTCGCGTATCTGCTCCGTGGAACGCTCGGACATGACGACGACTTTAGCAATCCAGCTACCCCGAATCAATTTGGCAAACGGCGGATCGATGCAGAGTGCCCAAGTCGTGACTCTGAAATCTGGAGCAACAGGACCGCTTCCTCGGTTGACGCAAAATCGCAATGCACTCACGGAGCTTCCTACAAGCTCAACACTTCCGCGTTGCTCCCGAGTCACGGGCTACCCTTCCATAATCCGGTAACGTCAGGTTTGCCGACCATCCTGGAGTTGAGCGGCTTCGTCCAACCAGACGAGTCCAGAGTCCCTATGGTCGCAGATGCGATCTGCCTAACGGTCGAAGTCGTGATCGGAGACGGAAGGGCTCGGTTGCTTGTGGATACTGGTATGTCCGGGATTCTCCTGTGGCTGGCGAATTGTTATTTCGCCAGCCACACGTGGGAGGCTTTTATTCGCAGGTCGCCATGACGGAATTGTTCGTCGCAAAAAATTTCTGCCCGTCCAGAACGCCCGTACTACCGTAACGAGGCCAGCACTGGCTCTCGACTTGGTCATAAAACCTTCACACTTCGGCGTACAGTATTCAAAAGTGCGGGATGATCGCGTTCTAGGGCGTCTGACTGACGCAGGACCGTCTTGCCTGCGAGACAAGCAAGAGGTAACAGATAATGGACTGGATAGCGAGCACAATCGCTCTCCTGGCGTTAGGCATCGGTACTCTTTTTTATGCTTGGCGGGGCCATATCTCAGGCGAACTCGTTATGGCACGTTTCTTTCGGCTGTACCGGCCTAACCGACAAGACAATCCTTTCGCTTTCTACTTCTATCTCGGCGTCCTCATCGTGGTGGGCGCGGTTGAGATTGTCTCGGGAATCTTTATATTCTTGGGTCTGCTAAGACCGCTTCCCTGGCGTTGAGACTACGCAACTTAGACCGAATGTCTTTCCATTACGCTATATTTTGAGTGACGCGCAGGTTTACTTTGACAGACAAGTTACACAACCAGCTTGACGCCGAGACCGTTACGGGCACGCAAGCCACTACTCAGGTGCAGCCGAAATCGGAACCATTCTCAAATCTAGGTGCTGGCGAGGCAAGTGTGACCCTTCTGGTAAGCTCGTTTTTCGCCGCCCGAATTGTCTGCAATCTCACCGCTGTCCGTCTCGTTTTACTCGCCGCCGCACACCTTCCCACCTATGCATCCGATTCCACTCTCGGCGCCGGCTGGAGGTGTCGTGCTCGTCTGGAGAGCTTTCGCCAATTTCTTGGGTAGACTTCATCGGTCCTTGTTTAGTTGAGACCCTGTTTATGGTTGAAGAGACTTGGCAATCCAGTCGGCGAGTTCTGGCTCATCAACTATTGTCCAGGAATGCGGATTACGTGCCCCTGGCGGCCTGAACCCTTTGCCCGTTGTCGTAATTAGCTCGGCCTTCGTGTTGCCGAGCGCTCGTAGTTGCAAGACTAAAGCCGCTTGGTCAACCGCGTTCATCGTGTAGTAGTCGCGCCCAATATTTTCAATCATCCAGACAACATCCGGCTCGGTATAGAGTCGGATGGGAACGTTCGTGAGCAAGCGTGCATTACCTCCGTCCTTTTCTGAGGCTAGGAATGGCGACCGGCTGCGATAGACCTGGCGGACCTGATGGGGTGAACCGCCCATAGCCGACCGCAATGCATCCAGAATCCCTTGAGATTCTTCCAAGTAGGATTTCGGATTGCCGCGCCGCAAGTTACATTTCTCTCTGTTCCACCAGCTCTCAAAATCCAAGGGCGCATCCACAGAGAAAATGGCAGTGGGTCTGGAACGCGCATCGCAGTGACCGGAAATGCAGTATTCGGAATATCGGACGGCGCCTGTACCTCCTGCAGAAATGCCTCCGATCACCAGGTCCCCCGCGGGAATATTCAGCTCCTGAACCACTCTCCCAATCAACGCCCTAAGCGTCACCAGTTCATCGTCCTTCATGTAGCCACTTGCACTAACTACCATCGTGGCGACATTCTTCTTTGCGAGCAGTGTCGTCAGCGCGGCGGATGAGAACTCGTTTGCGTCTGAGCCGTAATACGGGAGCATCACGACGAGACCCCGAGCAGGATCGGATGGCCTATAAACGCGATAGCAGTTGTTCTGAGTCTTAAACTGTTGACGGCACACAACCTCACCATCCGGGGCAGCAACAGCCGCGCTGCCCAGCGTCAAAACTAGAAAAATGAGTCTTAGACAACGCAAGGTGATATCCCTCTGCTCGTAAATACGACAGCCTGAAAAGATTTGTCCCGGGGCTACTGTGCCAGTGGACGCGCGATATAAGGAAAGGTTAGCAGCCTCGGCATGTCGATTCGAGTCACCACGCGATTGCTTCCGGGTGGCCGACTGCACGGAAGTTGGCCAGACTTCGTTCAAATGAGGCTTCGGGCGGGGTATGATCTCGTCAGATATATGCCTGAAGCTCTGCGGTTGGGAGATACGCGATGAAAGCAGTGGTGCTGCATGAGTACGGCGGTCCCGATAAGCTGAAATTTGAAAACGACGTTCCCGAACCGCAGATTAGCGGAGGCACGGTACTGATCGGGACAGCCGCTGCGAGCGTTAATCCGATTGACTGGAAAATCCGTTCCGGGATGCGGCAGAAAGATGTTCCGTTGTCGTTTCCGGCAATTCTGGGCCGCGATGTGAGTGGCGTGGTACGAGCGGTGGGCGCCAATGTGAAACACTTCAAGGCCGGCGACCGCGTTCTTGCACTATCCAACGCGACCTATGCCGAGTTGGTTGCAGTGGACGATTCGGACGTGACCCATCTGCCGGATGGTGTGGACCTGGCGACCGCGGCCGCGATTCCGCTGATTTCCCTCACGGGCGACCAGCTTGTGCGCCTTGCGACAAACGTGAAAAAGGGACAGGCTGTTCTGATAACGGGAGCGCTGGGCAGTGTCGGACGCGCGGCGGTGCATACGGCGAAGAAGATAGGCGCGCAGGTGATTGCAGGTGTTCGCGGGAAAGAGCTGGATGAAGCCCGCTCCCTCGGTGTCTCTGACGTGCTCGCGATTGATGACGATAAAGCGATTGAGAAATTCCACCTGGTGGATGCAATTGTGGACACCGCAGGCGGTGACGTTGCAGCGAAGCTGATCGCGAAGGTAAGGCAGAACGGCTCCTTTGGGTACACTGCTGTCTTGCCGGAAAGCGCGGCTGCCCAAAACCCGACAGTGAAGATTACGCGCGTGCTCGCGCAGCCTGACCCATCCAAGGTGCGCGAGTTTGCCGATGACATGCGCGATGGCAAGTTCGTTCTGCCTATTGGTCGCCGGATGTTGTTGCGTGATGCGGCAGAAGCACATGTGCTAGGGGAGAAAGGTGGCATTGGGAAGATCCTCCTGCTAGCGCCGGATTCATAACACTGATTTCTTCACGGCGACCTCAGGACGCGTTACGGGCTTTAGCGGCCATCTCTGCCCACTTTCAGGGTGTCGGGAGGTTGCGGGCTTCACGAGGTAAGCGACGCTTTGGCGGAAGGACAGATGGCGGAACAACTGGACAAAACGAAGGAGAACGTATTCGCGATCCCAGGAGCAGTGCTCCACAAAGCGCCGCCGCAATGTCTGACAGCGTGTCAGCAAACTGTAGTGCGTGTAAGGGAGAGAAAGCAGCGGCAGGAAGGTGAAGGTCTTCCCGCAACCAGGGCAGCGACCGCGCCGGATCCCGATCCAGTCGTGATGCTCGTCGTGCGCCTGCTTGCGGCGGCGTCCATGGCCGATGATCGAATCGCGCGCACAAACCGGGCATCGCCGCAAGATGACTTCGGCGCAGTCCGCCGCCCAATCCGTTTCGAACTTGTGCGGCGGGATGGAAAGTAGGATAAACAGAATCGTAGATCATTGGGGCTCTGCTCCTTCGGCGCTGACCTCTCAAGATCGCAGCCGGAGCCGGAGCTCCTTCCTCCTGAAGCAAAAAAGTCCGACCGAAGAGAATACAGCTTCTCGGCTATGGCTTTTTAGGGGTGTGACTCACAGCATTGGCCGCTAATAATCGGCAATCCGGAAGTAATCTCTCTACTTGCCTGGCATGAAGCCAGAGTTAACAGCTTTCTCTGCTGCCGCCGCCACCAGACAGGGTCCAACTGGGGTCCAAAACTCGGCGTTTTTGGAAGGATTTCGGGGGTCTCATTGAAATAAGGGCAATTGAATCAACGGGACTTAGAGTCTGATCGTCGAGCTCATAACCCGCTGACCGGGATTCGACGTTGAGTCTCGGTACGGCAAAATGGGCGTCCGCACAGCAATGTGCCGGAAGATCACTCGTCAAAGTCGGTGGAACCTAAGGCCGCTGTAAGGGTACGGCAATACCGAACCAAGCCTCGGAAGAACGAGGAAGGCGTAGAGCCTGGATGGCGAGCATCCCCTTACACGGGATGAAGGTACAGTCCGACTCCTAGCGAAAGCTGAGTCAGATCGCATAACCCGAAGGTCGTCAGTTCAAATCTGACCCCCCGCAACCATTTCGTGATCGACAAGGCTGGAATCCAGAATTCCGGCCTTTTTCTTGCGCCCACTGGTGGAATATTCGTTAACTCGCAACTTCCCACAAGCGTTTACGAGGACCTATTCGATTGTCCCTTCTGCAAACGCTCGATCAGCGCAGTTGCGGGCCGCTGAATTGTGGTAGGGGAAGCCCGAGCGCAGTTGTGTCGAGCCGCTTCGTTTGCTAGTTTGGCGTAGATGCCGCCGCCTGTGCCCGAACAACTCAGCAGGACCATTGAGGCTCTTTACCGAGCGGAATCGGGCCGGGTTCTAGCGACGCTCGTGCGCCTCCTCGAAGGTCTGGATCTCGCCGAAGAGGCCATGCATGAGGCATTCGCCGCCGCTCTGGAGTCCTGGCCTCAGACTGGTATTCCGGACAGCCCGCGCCCCTGGCTGATTTCCACGGCGCGCTTCAAGGCCATAGATGGGATGCGCCGGCGCGCGCGCGTCGACGGAACCCAGAAAGATTTTGCGCTCTATACAGAAGCGCGCATCAATGAAGCTTCCCTGCATAACGAAGAGATCGATAACGAGGAGATCGAAGATGATCGCCTCCGTCTGATCTGCACCTGTTGCCACCCCGCTCTGCCTCCGGAAGGACAGCTTGCGCTCACGCTACGCGAAATCTGCGGCCTGACCACGGAAGAGATTGCCCGGGCATTTCTGGTTTCGCCGGCAACGCTGGCGCAACGCATCGTGCGGGCGAAGGCGATCATCCGTGATAAGGCCATTCCTTACCAAGTGCCAGCCTCGCAGGAATTGCCGGCGCGGTTGGGAGCCGTCCTTCTAGTCGTGTACTTGATCTTCAACGAGGGATTCTCGGCTGAAAGACAGGCGCCGAACTCAGCCGTGAGGCGATCCGTCTGGGCAGACTTCTGCTCGGCCTGCTCCCGGAACCCGAGGTTGATGGGCCTGTTGGGGCTCATGTTGCTGCACGAATCGCGCCGTGCCGCCAGAACATCGAGCGACGGAGATTTGATCCTGCTGGAGCAGCAGGATCGTTCGTTGTGGAACCGGGACCAGATCGCCGAAGGCATCTCGCTGACCGAAAGCGCGCTTCGATCGCGCCGCTTCGGTGCGTACACTCTGCAAGCGGCCATTGCGGCCGTTCACGCCGAAAGTCCCTCCGTGGCCTCCACGGACTGGCGTCAGATTACGCTGCTCTATACCAGTTGCTTCGGGTTCAGCCATCCCCGGTTGTCGAACTGAACCGCGCGGTGGCCGTTGCCATGTGCGAAAGTCTGGAGCAGGGTCTTGCTCTTATCGATGACTTGCTCGCGCGAGCACCTCTCCCAGTATCACCTCGCGCACTCGGCCCGCGCGGATATGTGCCGCCGATTAGGGCGAATCTCGGAGGTCCGTGCTTCGTATGAGGAGGCTCTTACCCTGGCGCCCCAGGCATCGGACCGCCGTTTTCTCGCCAGGCGGCTTGCAAAATTAAAATAAAAATAATTCGCCGCCGCTGTCGATTCTTTCCCTTCGCGACGACTATAGAATGAAGATGCAGCGCGCAACGCTGTGCTACTGGCCCGAAGACCGTTAAAGGAGAAGCAATGGCGCAATACTTGGTTGCGATTTACCTGCCCGACGACTTTGAAGCGTCTAGCGTGGACAAAGCGATGGAGCACGATATCGACGTGCTCAACGAGGAGATGGAGGCTAAGCGTGTCAGGCTCTTCGCTGGCGGGCTGCGCCCGGCGAAGGAAGCGAAGTCGCTGCGAGCGCAGCCCGATGGCAAGGTGCTTATGACCGACGGGCCGTTCCTGGAGACCAAGGAGCACGTGGGCGGTTTTTGGATACTGGAAGTCGCTGACATGGACGAGGCACTGGCGTGGGCACGCAAGGCCGTCGTCGCGTGTCGGGCGCCGGTTGAGGTGCGCGCTCTTTTTCCTAGTGACCTTACTGCGCTGCTGGCCCGAAAGGCGTTAAAGGAAGGAATGACGCAGTATCTGGCTGCGGGTCACCTGCCTGAGAACTTTGACCCATCTAGCGTGAGCGAAGCGATGATGCACGATATGGGAGCGCTCAACGAGGAGATGGAAGCTAAGGGTGTCACGGTCTTCGCTGGCGGCTTGCTCCCGGCGAGCGAAGCGAAGTCGCTGCGAGCACAGCCCGGCGGTAAGGTGCTCATCACCGACGGGCCATATCTGGAGACCAAGGAGCACGTGGGCGGTCTTTCGATACTGCTAGCCGCTGACATGGACGAGGCGCTGGCGTGGGCACGTAAGGGCGCCGTCGCCGGCCGGGCGTCGTGCGAGGTGCGCGCGTTTTTTCGGTCGAACGTCCCATCGGAATAGTGTTTACCGTGCCTGCAGCAGGCGCTGGAAACCGAGTGCTAGAGGAGACGTCATGAGAAGAATCAGGATCATGGAACATATCTCGCTGGACGGCGTGATTCAGCACTCCACCGATGACGGCGATTTCCGCTACAGCGACTGGACCGCGCCCTATCGGACCTCCGCTGGCAGAGATGCAATCCTTGCTGCGTATGGCGGGAGCTTCGATCTGCTGCTTGGCCGTCGCACGTACGATATCTGGTCGGGCTTCTGGCCAAAGGCGCCGAGCAGTCCGATGGCGGACGGGATAAATGCGGCAAAAAAATATGTCGCTACTCACCGCCCGGAAAGTCTGCCTGGGGGCCGTTCGAGGGCCTTGGGCCGGACATCGTCGAGGGCATTCGCCGCATGAGGCGTAGGACGGCTCGGACCTTATCCTTTCGGGTAGCTCCACGCTGACATCGCCGCTGCTCGAGCATGGGCTTGCGGATGAAATGCTGCTGGTCGTCTATCCGGTCCTGCTGGGCACGGGGAAGCGCATCTTTGCGGAGGGAACCCCGCCACGCTCATTCGAGTTCGTCAGCACGAAAGCGCTCGCATCGGGCGTCATCATCAACACCTACCGGCCCGACGGAGCTTTGCGGACCGGCACCATGGGCGCATAGGCGTAGCGACCTCAGAGGGAGGACTCAAATGAGAAAGCTAATCTTCGCGATCAACACGACCCTGGATGGCTGCGTCGACCACACCAAACAATTTGTCGATGAAGAAAAACTTGAATATTTTACTCACCTCACGCGAGAGGTTGACCTGCAGGTCTTTGGGCGCAAAACCTATCAATTGATGGTTCCCTATTGGCCTGAAGTCCTCAAAAACCAGTCTGAGACAAAAGCAGATATCGAATTTGCTCGGGCATTTGATTCCACCAACAAAATTGTTTTTTCGCGGTCACTAGCCACCGCTGAAGACAGAAATACCAGGATTGTTCGCACGAACCTTCGCGACGAAATACTAAAGTTGAAGCAAGAACAAGGCAAAAATATTTTGGTCGGTGGTGTAGATATTCCTTCACAACTTATGGAGCTTGGACTGGTGGATGAATATCGTTTTGTCGTTGGCCCAACCCTTGCAGGAGCAGGGAGACGGCTGTTGGAGGGTGTTAGCCTGCCGGAGACATTGCAATTAAAACTTGTTGAGTCAAAGTTTTTCAAATCAGGATGCGTTGCGCTTCATTACTCGAAACAGTGACAGAAAAATCTGCGACACGTGTGCTGCTGGCCGCCATCAAGGGGAGACGAACCATGAAATACATTTGTTTGGGCTACTACGACAAAAGCAAACACGACGCCATGACCGAGGCCGAGAAACAAGCGATATTCGACGCCTGCTTCACCTACGACGACCATCTCCGCGCCAACGGCCACTGGGTCGGTGGAGAACCGATTCAACCTGCCGAAACCGCCTTAACCCTCTATTGGAAGAACGGCAAAGTCACCACGACGGACGGTCCTTACGCCGAAACCAAGGAACAACTCGGCGGCATTCTCATCCTCGAAGCCCGCGACATGAATCATGCTCACCAGCGCGACGGCAATCGTGTCGGCTCGGTCGAAGTGTGAATGGATAAGTACGAAATCGAAAAATTACGGAGGAAGGCAATGACCCGAAATCAAATACGCATCACTTTGCTGAGCGGATTCGCACTCGCCGCTCTGATCGCATCCCGGCCCGTCGCAGCACAAGATGCAAAACAGCCGTATCCCAACATGGCCCCAATCGAACAATATCTGATGGATCGCGACGCCGAAATCGCCCTCGCCCGCAGCGCCGCTCCAGACGCCATCTCGCACGACGCCTCAGTTATCGTCCTAACCCGTCACGGCTACGAAACCGCGGTCCAAGGCAAAAACGGCTGGGTCTGCTGGGTGGGACGCGGATGGATGGCCATGTTCGACCACCCCGAATTTTGGAATCCCAAAGTTCGCGCCGCGGAATGCATCAATCCACCCGCCGCCCGCTCCGTCCTGCCGTATGCCTACAAACGCACCGAATTGCTGCTCGCCGGCCATTCCAAGCAAGAAGTCATCGCCGCAATCAAAGCCGCGATAGACAAAAAAGAATTGCTAGCCCTGGAGCCAGGAACGGTCAGCTACATGATGTCGAAGGATTCGTATCTCACCGATTACGGCGGCCACAACGGACCCCACATGATGTTCTACGAAACAGCGAAAGACGGTGCAGCCTGGGGCGCAAATCTCACAAACTCCCCAGTCCTAGCCGTAGATTACTGGTACATCTCCGCCGAAGCCTTCCCACAACTCAAATCCTTCCCACCACTGTCCGTCTTCCTGGTAGGAGTAGCCAAATGGTCCGATGGAACGCCGGCACCGAGCATGTAAAGACCGAGCGGCAAACCTTAAGCCCCGCCGGGCCAAAAATAGAAATTCAGAAAGGGTTCACCCGTGGAATCCCTTCATAAGGCAGGGGTGCTGTTGGCATTGGATGGCCTCCACCCGGAGACTGGCCCACCCTTTCGGAGGCATGGCTCCGATGATGAGTATCGCGAAGTCGGCTTGTAGGCAGTGATCTCACTCTTGTCACTGATTCTGACAGGTTACGCGACCAGTAAAGGGCGAATTGGCACCCCCGATTTATAGCCCAATTCGCCCAACTCAAATCCCAAGCCCGCTCTCTCGCACCATTCGCAGAAAAACAGTCTGCCAAACCGTTGCACGTCAGAAACTGCGTTGTCCACGCAGATCGGACTCAGTAAAACTAATTCATAGTGGCCGCCACCGTTAGGGCGGACACTTGCCACCGTATCAATTCGCCAGAGACACCCGCCGTCTGAAGATCGTTCACTGAAGCGTTCCCGCTCTCGAAGAAAATTACGGCTTAAATCCAACGCTCTCCCACAATTTCCCGGAATCGTACATCCATCCGTTCGTCACCACTTTCGCCACGTTCCGGATGTCCTTGATATTTTCCACTGGATTTCCATTCACCAGAATCATGTCCGCGCGCTTTCCCGCTTCAATCGTTCCCGAGTCGCCGTCCAGCTTCATCGCTCGCGCCGCCACAATTGTCGCCGACTGAATCGCCGCCATCGGCGTCATTCCCGCTTGCACGTACAATTCAAGTTCCCGACCCAATCCATATCCAACCAGCCCCGTATCGCTTCCCGCCACAATTGGCACTCCCGCTTTGTATAGCGCGCCAATCACTATAAGATTTTCCGCCAGCCGCGCGTGCACTCGCGTGGAATCCGTCACGGGAACTCCCATCGCCATATACTTCGTCGAAAGCGTGTACGGAGCCTTCAGAATTCCCGGCTCAAACGTCGTCACATCCATATCTTTCGAGTGCCCCGCCATTTCTCCCCATGACGCCGTCGGATCCACAACCGTGTGATGCTCCACCAAGAATGGAATCACCTTTTTCACTTCCGCGGAACTAAAATCGATCAGCCCGGTACTTCCCTGCGGCCGCATCAATCTCGAAACATAATTCAAATGATTGATCTGATCCATCCCCGCTTCCACACCTTCATACGTGCTCATCGAATTCGGCACGTGTCCCGTCACGCTCATTCCCACTCGATGCGCTTCGCTCGAAAGCGCGCCAATCACCGCCGGCTTCAAATACGTGTAAAGTTTTATTTGCTGAAATCCCGCCGCCTTATATTTGTCAACAACCGTTCGCGCTTCATCGGGAGTGTCCGCCGTCACCGCGCCGAATCCATTGATCCCGCTCGCGTCCACCAATCCCGCCAGCAACAATCGCGGCCCCAGCCCGTGACGTTGCTCGATCTCATCCCGCTCCGTCGTCAAAAACTCAAACTCTCCTCCGCAATCTCGTGCCGTCGTAATTCCAGCGGCCAGCAGCGCCGGACCAAACTCCACGCCGGATAAATGTATGTGCATTTCCCACAACCCTGGCAAAAGCGTTTGTCCGCGCGCATTCACAATCGCCATTCCCTCGGGAATTAGCACCTCCCTCCGGCGTCCCGCCGCAACAATCCTTCCATCCCGGACAATCACAACAGCATTCAGCATTGGCGGACGCCCTGTCCCGTCCACCAACGTCGCGCCCACAATTGCAAATGTTCCCGTTTGTTCCGGCGGCACCTGCTTTTCAATCGCCGCCAGATCCCACATTTCCTGTGCAACACCTGCGTGAAATAATTCATTCAGCGCCGGCTCGTATTCGCTTCGCACCGCCTCAAACGGCAATCCGCCCGCAAACGTCATCAGCGCCGCTAACTGTCCCTGTGCATTTACCCACAATATTTCTCGCCCGAAAACTATGTTCGCCACCGTGTACCTCGTCAGCGCCACCGGCCGGCCTACAACACTAATATTGTCCGAGCCGACCACCTCAATTTCTGCATCGGGAGCGCCCGGAACAGCCCGCAACATTTCCAATCCCGCCGGTTTGCCGTGGCTCGCCCAGTACCGCACCATCATCATCTGCACCGAAACCGGACTCTCGCCAAATCCCACGAAGAATTTCTGCGCGGGAGTAATCGCGCGCGCCGTTTCTCCTTCCCGCACCGTCGCCATCCCTGACGCGAATTCCACAGAATCAATTGTGACCGTTGGCGCTGGTATTGTCGCCGTCGGCGTCGCCGCGCGCTTCTGTTCAAATCCTACGGGACTCAAATCCGTTTTCATTCGTAGCGTCGCTGTCACCGCTCTCTTGTTGCTGCGGTCCGTCAGCTCCGAGGAAATATTCATCACCAACTCATCTCCGCCGGCGCGCTTCAACTCGTAAGTTTCCTCGCCTATCGCGTGCAGCAATGAGTGCAATCGGAAACTTCCCTTTTCAACTGTCTCCGATCCCGCCTGTGCCACGCCTCGAATCGGCGCCAATAGACAAAACAAAGTCAGTGCGCCCACGCGCACTCCACCTCTCGTCCCGAGTTTCATGACTTGACCCGCTCCTGTGCTCCGTCTGGTTCGCGCAGTTTATCATTTTCTTTCTTCGCAAAATGTTTCGCGCGCTAGAATTTGACGTCATCGGGTGCCCCACACGCCGGCGTCGCGTGTGGGGTTTCTGATATCGAATTCCGGACATGCCGTAGGGGCTCTACTCGCTGCGCCCTCGTCTTCGTCCGCCACCAAAACCCGATGCTCTGGCGCGTTTCCCCGATTCACATTGGCGAGTACGCTGTTTCTCCGGACTTAGGCATGTCCGTCCGAAGCAGCTCTCCGTCTGGCTCTTCGGCCCCTGAATTGTGCGAGACAGACGCGGACGGACAGACCTGACGTTGACAAGGACGGGAAGCTAGAGGCGGCGAGGAAACAACGGCGGATTCGTCGCCAGTCGGGCCGCCGGAAAAGGCCCAGACGAGTTTCTAGGATCCACGGGGTAGAGGGAGATCCCGTTATACAATTCGGCGAAACTCTCCTCTTTGGATCTAAGGGAGCATTGGGAAGTTGGGGAGAAATCTTTGGAGTACGGTTTCCAGCTAACCAACTGATGAGAAATCACAGCACACAGACTCTGTGCTGAATTGGGATGGTTCTGTGCAAGGAACTTGAGTCTTCTGGTTTTGTGTGGCTCGACGCGGGCGACGTCCAAAACAATTGCAGCAAGGCTGGCAACTTGCGGATTGTCCGACTTAGCCATTCGTTCAAGGCGGGCCACGTTCTTTCGGAGATGTGCGATTGCTCAAGGAACCCGGAGATGCCGTCCTTGTCTTCAATGGCCTGGCCCTCGTTCTTCAGTTTGGCCCTGCAATGCTTGCACACCTGGATCTTGCGACCTTTGCCGGAGAACTGCTCGTTCGGACGTTCACGCCCGCAAATCCTGCAGTAACGTCCCATCCCGCTTCCTTCCAGCAACTGAGAATAAGATAATAGACCAAGAGACACCAGACGGGCGGGAAAGGTGGTCCATGGCCGGCCAACATATCGATCGAGACAAGCTCCGGGCTGCCATTCGCCGGATGGGCGGCGAATATATTTTCTACATGTTGGACAATGCCATCACCCTTCTGCCTCAAACTAAGCTCCGCAAGATGATCGCGCTGTATCTGAATCCGGCCGAGCTTCGTCCGGACGGCGCTAGCAAAGGAAAACTTCTCGCTGATGTCAAAGTGTTCCAGAAGGCGAGCTTGGCCGGCAAGTATTACCAGGCTTTCGCTGTCAATTCTAAGAACTACACCGAAGAGTCCAGCGGCACCGTAGCTTGGATGGCTGATTGCCGCCGCCTTCTTGAGCATCACGGAACTCGTCGAGCTTCCAGCTTTAGATCACTCCAATGGTAAGAAAAAGCGCGTCAGAAAGTCCTGACCGGTTAATTAGAAAATTGTTAGTCTTGAAGAGCAACCTCAATGGGACATTGTCACTCCATCGAATACTCCCGCCTTTGCGCTCGTTCTCCCTGCGTTGTGCGCCTTCTGTTTAAGGTTTACACTGATGTTTACAATGCGTCTCTCCGAACTACCAAGGCCGAGTCCCGAGCGCCTCCTAAAGCAGGTGCAGGCCGAAGAGAACAAGCGCTGGGGCGCGAAACTCAAGGTTTTTCTGGGCTGCGTGGCTTCTGTTTTTTCGAGATGGATCGAATGACCAGCTTGCCTCTGCCGCTTCCAGGCAACGGCCTTTCAGCCTGCGCGATGCCAGCAGCGATAAGTTCCTCAACCTCTGGGCGCGCCAGCGTCGCTGCGGACTCGATCCTGATAAAACGGTTTTGGTTGCCGCTGCCGAGGAGCAACTTATGAGGATCGGGGAGCGTGGCTCCGTAGTAGAACGACAGCCCAACTCCATTCGCGCCTGCGGCAATGGACAAGACGCAATCGGACGGTCGCTCGGTCGAGCAGTACCCAATCACGAAAAAGTTATAGTTGTCATAAACCAGTTCATTGGCAGTGGGCAGACGCTCGCGCAACACTTTGCGCACTGAACGGATCAATGCTGCGTTCTTCGAGTCAAATTTCTTAATAAAGCCCGCAAGTTGCTGTTCGTCTGTCGCATCGGCTTGCGAAGCAATTCGTTTGGTGGTCTTCATGGACAGTGCATCCGCCTTCTTGTGCCAAGTTGACGGTGAGTATAGCGCCCTGCGATCGCCTTCTGCCGATGTTTCAGCTCCGGACGTTTCACGGGCAAACAGCAAGAAATCCCATCTCTAAAGCCCGTCTCGAGATGGGTTTACGCGACCAGTGACGGGCGAATTGGAACACCCAGTTTGTAGCCCAATTCGCCCTACTTAATCCCAAGCCCGCCCTGTTTTCGGGGACCTCATTGAAATAAGGACAATTGAATCAACGGGACTTAGAGTCTAATCGTCGAGCTCATAACCCTCTGAGCGGGATCGGCGGTTCAAATCCCGCCTCGGCAAAAATGGGCGTCCGCACAGCAATGTGCGGGAAGATCAATCGGATGCGTAGGCAGGATGTGTCCAGGTCCTCGTTCAGGGAACGACAATGAGTCCCGTGGACAGGAGCAGCGGCGTGCGCTCCGATCACACCGTCATCCTCACGGCCAGCGAATCAGCCAAGGTGTATCCGGATGTCGCTACGACGTGTTGGTTGCGATCGTTCGGAAGCGCCTGCGGCTGGAAGTGAGCTCTTACCAGATCCTACAGATTTTGAGTCGCACGCTCTTCGAGAAAATGCCCATTTTATGGGCCTCGGAAGTGATCGACTCCCAAAACGAGTTAGGCGGGGACCCTAACCAGTTGATTCTATTCGAGTTTTAACCGGACATTTAACCGGACAACGGTGTGCATATATTAAGGATAGTGAAAAATTGGTCGGGATCAGGTAGCCCGAAGGTAACGATGATGCAAGCCGCCCAGTGGATCCTCAGAAAGCACGCGCCCCCAGACTGTGGAGCGAGTTTTGGCGAATGACACGACGTCGAAGACCATCTTGTAGTGTAGTGACTTTTTGGTTTGGCTCGCCAATTACCCATCTTCGTTTGGCCGTAGGTCCACGGAGTGTAACGTTCAAGGCGCGAGATGCACAATCCAAGGAGGGCCATCGAAGGGAATGCCAATGGAGCGTTGCCGAGCCAATTATTCAAGAAGCGGCGATGTCGTGTTTGCTTTTCGTAGCAACGTCATTTTGTTCGTGCGGAATTACGGAGGGGCGCATTAAAATTCGCGCCCAGTTCCCCGCTTTGTCTCTGTGATGTTTTTCACATTGTTTCGACCCATGGTTTTGGAATCCCCGAGGTCGGCAACTCAGACCTGCTACAGCGAGGCAGCTCAAATGGCTCCTAATCTCAGTAAACAAATCAACAAGACGATCCTGGCCTGTATCCCCGCTATTTCCGAAGATGGAAAATGCCGACCCTATAAGCTCACCGGAGTCGAGTTGGTTGGTCTTTGGCTCGAGAACGGCGATCTGGCTACCACTTTTCTCACTCATGAGCATAGGTCCCAGACACCATTAACCAAGGAATTCTTTATTCCGTTTTCACAGATCGCTTGCGTGGCTGTCGTTGCACCGCCTCCGCCGGGCGGAGCTGCAGCGGCAGGTCAGAGTCAAGTCCAGGATCCGTCTGCGCCGCCAGGGGTCGCAGGGGGATCTGCTTCGATGAGTGGAGGAGCGTCGCGCAGAAAGTCGAAAACGTTATAGGTATGAACCGTGTATCCCTGGTTGGGACCTGAAGAACCGGAGAACCGGCAGGAGCAGCAATGGCTGAGAACTTGCAACCCGGAACGGCTGCGGACGAGACGAGTTCGGCGGAGTCACCGTTCAGCGCGCCGCGAATCAATCTGCCGAAAGGTGGCGGAGCAATCCGCGGCATTGGAGAGAAATTCTCGGCCAATGCAGTCACCGGAACCGGCTCTCTAAGCATCCCGGTTGCGGCGAGCGCGGCGCGCTCAGGATTCAACCCCCAACTGTCGCTGCAGTATGACTCCGGCTCTGGAAACGGAGTGTTTGGCATCGGCTGGTCACTGACGTTGCCTTCGATTACCCGAAAGACCGACAAGGGAATTCCGGAATATCGCGATCATGAGGAATCGGATGTCTTTATCTTATCGGGCGCTGAAGACCTGGTGCCGGTTCTTCGCAGGACCCGGGAAGGCCGGTGGACCAATGATGAGTTCGAACGCGACGGATACCGGGTACGGCTCTACCGTCCGCGGGTCGAAGGCCTGTTCGCGCGTATTGAGAAATGGACTCGAATTGAAGATGGCGATATCCACTGGCGCTCGTTCTCGAAAGACGATGTTCTGAGTCTGTATGGGGTCACGCGGGAATCGCGCATCTATGACCCAGCCAACGAAAGCCACATTTTTAGTTGGCTGATTTCCTCGAGCTTCGATGGCAAAGGAAATGCCATCGCCTATGAACACGTCCCCGAGAATGATTGCTGTGTCGATTTAACCCTGTCGAACGAGCGAAACCGGGCCCGTACAGCGAACCGGTATCTAAAGCGAATCAAGTATGGGAATCGAACCCCGCGATGCGGGATCCACGAGTGCTTGGAATCTGCGGCGTGGATGTTCGAGATTGTCTTGGATTATGGGGACGAGGAGTATCGCTTGAGTCTGCCTGACGCCGAAGGCAACGTTTTCGTCGAAGTTCGGGAAGAGCGGTCGCAAGGTCGCCATTGGCCCGTTAGAAGTGATCCGTTCTCCAGCTATCGTTCCGGTTTTGAGATTCGAACTTACCGCCTCTGCCGACGATTGTTTGTGTTCCATCGGTTTCCCGAGGAGCTTGATACTCCCCGTTATCTTGTTCGATCAACCGAACTGGAATACGAGGAAAAACGGATCGGAACATTTCTAACGAAGGCAATCCAGTCTGGATATACGCGGGAATGCGACCAACGTTATCTCAAGAAGAGTTTGCCGGCACTTGAGCTTGGCTACTCCGCCAGCCCGCTCGAAGATGAGTCCTTTGACTACAGCGTGGAACTGAAAAACGTGGAGGCCGAGAATCTGCCGGAGGGTATCGACGGAGTCAACTACCGATGGCTCGATCTGGATGGCGTGGGTATTTCCGGAGTGCTCTCGGAGCAAGGCACAGGTTGGTACTACAAACGGAACCTCGGCAACGGGCGCTTCGGCGCGACTGAACTCGTATCGAGAAAACCCTCTCTCGGCACTCTTGGAGCTGGGCAGCAACTCCTGGATATCGCGGGCGACGGCAATCTGGATTTGGTCGATTTTGAGTTCGGCGAAGCGGGATTTTATGAACGCACAACCGATGGTGTAGGGTGGGAGCCCTTTCGCCCGTTCCATTCGCTGCCAAGACTGGAATGGAACGACCCAAACCTTAAATTCGTTGACATTACGGGCGATGGCGTCGCCGATGTTTTAATCACGCAAGATCTTGCTTACCGATGGTATCCGTCACACCTTCGCGTCGGCTTTGGCCAGGAACGGCGCGTCGCTGCCGCTCATAACGAAGAACAAGGTCCGCGAGTGGTTTTCAACGACGGCACTCAATCTGTCTATCTGGCCGATATGTCCGGCGACGGGCTGTCGGACATCGTGCGCATAAGAAATGGAGAAGTTTGCTATTGGCCGAACCTAGGATATGGACGCTTCGGCCCCAAGGTCACCATGGACAATTCCCCGTGGTTCGATCTGCCAGACTCGTTC
>Ga0207008_10048_pt1 | contig 36321 bp, 30 predicted proteins | sample Alteio_BWMinCont_83_FD_153489 | JGI IMG/M metagenome (GOLD analysis project Ga0207008, IMG submission 153489) | Enriched cells from forest soil in Barre Woods Harvard Forest LTER site, Petersham, Massachusetts, United States -... | ecosystem: Environmental > Terrestrial > Soil > Temperate forest >... | reverse complement strand
TGCAACTCGAGCAGCCAGAGCCCTGGGCGTCCGTGAATGCCCAAGCTCCACCGAACAAGGAAGAGTTGTAGGTAGTTTGATTCCCGAGCGAGTCCGTTAGTGTGGCCCCGAAGGCAATCGTGAATGTCGGCCCTTGGCCGGTGATATTGCCAACGGTCACGGAGACTGGACCCGTGGTAGAGCTGTCGGGCACGGTGGCAATAATCTGCGAATCATTCCAGCTCGCAACCGTTGCTGCTGCTCCGTTGAAGTTTACGGTGCTAGTGCCCTGTGTTGATCCGAAGCCCGAGCCGGCTATCGTGACAGACGCGCCAGGAGCTCCCGTGGCCGGCGTAAGACTGCTCACTGCTGGATCTGGCAGAGAACCGCCGAGAGTCACAGAAACATTGTCGAACGTCGCTGTGGCTAGCGTTGCAGGATTCCCGCTACTCACACCGAAGCCAACGTAAACGGTCTGGGCCGTGGTGAGGGTCTGGGTAGTTCCCACTGGAACCCAGGTGGAACCATTCGCCGAAACATAGGCGCTGAAGGTGTTCGCCGAGCGCACCACTTCCAGCCAATAAGGCATTGACGCGCCCACGGTACCCGCTTGGACCGTCGATCCACCTGTCAGCGTCCGGCAGTAGAGATAATTGTAGAAACTCGAAGTATAGGAGAAAAGGCCGGCCGAGACCTCCGCGGAACTTGGGGCGAGCGTCTCTCGAATCATGACCACGGTCAGCTCGCCGTAGCCGCTGCCACTCGCCACTCGCGCCACAATGGTTCCGTCAGCAGTCAATGGTTGATACACAAAATGAAATGAGTCCACAGTACCGGTTACGGAGTTCCCTGCCCCCTGCACTGTGAAAACACCACTTGCATATGCCGCATTTCCGGTTGCGCCGACCTGCCCGATGTCCTGGTCGAACCAGCCTGAAGGAAGGGGCTGCGAAGTCACCGTGAAATAAACGGGATTGCTGCTGTCCAAACTGGGAGCAACGTCAACGACCACATCTCCGGAAGTCGCGCCTGTGGGAATCGTTACAGTGATCGAAGAACTGCCCCATGATGTGACGGTCATCGCCGCATCGTTCAGAAGCACCACACTGCTCCCCTGGCTCGACCCAAATCCAGTGCCACTGATGGTTAAGGAACTGCCGACGGAACCAGTCGTCGCAGACAATGCAGATATAACGGGAGCCGACGTCGCCGACGAAGTGATTGACACGTTGTCGAATGTGACCGTATTCAAGCCAACGCCACCGCTGCTTACTCCCAATCCCACATAAACATTTTGCTGCATGCTGATTGGCTGCGGTCCTCCGAATATCGTCCAGTTATTTCCATCGGGCGACGTATATCCGGTGAAGTTATTGCCAGTCCGCACCAGTTTTATCCAATACGGCGGGGCCGCCGGGACTCCGGAAGTGGTGTACGTCGCGCTCCCTGCGGTCGCCGTTCGATTCACGCTGTAAACGATATTGGCGTAATCCATGACCGTCATACTCTTTGCATTCTGGTCCAGCGTCTCCCGGATCATCACCTCCGACAGCTGATAGGCATTACTCACGCTCGTCACTCGCGCGATGATCGTCCCGTCCCCTGACAACGCCTGATACACGAAATGAAGACCGTCCGGAGTCGATCCGAACGAACTGCCTGCACCCTGTATCGTAAACGTTCCGCTGGCGAAGGTTGCGCTTCCTAGCGCTCCGACCGTTCCCACATCTTGATCAAGCCAGCCCGTCGGCAACGGGCTAGATGTGATCGTGAAGCGCACTGCGTTGCTGTCGTTCATGCTTGGCGCCACAGATACCACGAGGTATCCCGAACTCGCCCCCGATGGAATCGTGACCGCGATCGACGTTGCGCTCCAGGAATTCACCGTCACGGCTGCACTGTTCAGCGTCACCCCACTGCTGCCTTGCGCAGATCCAAATCCACTGCCCGCTATGGTCACTGGACTTCCAATTGTTCCCGTCGTGGCAGACAAACCACTAATGGCTGGTGCTGTGCTCGTAGAAGTTCCGAGCGACACGTTGTCGAAGGTGGCGGTATATGCACTGCTCGTGCCGCCGCTGTCCACCCCGAATCCGACGTAAACATTGGTCGCCATGCTAATGCTTTGGCTCGATCCGACTTGCACCCAGTTGTCTCCGTCCGATGCCATCCATGCAGTGAAACTGCTTCCGCTTCGCACCAACTTTAACCAGTACGGTGCCGTTGCGGACACTCCTGCATTTGTGTACGAAGAGCTGCCAGCAGTCGTCGGGCGATAGACGCTGTAGATACCGCCGGCATAAGCTTCCACCGCCATACTCTTTGCATTAGGATCGCGCGTTTCTCGAATCGTCAGTTCGGCCATGGCATAGGCATTCGAAATTGTCGCCATGCGAGCGATAATCGTGCCGTTACCCGACATTGGTTGGTACACGAAATGAAACGCGTCTGGGGTCGAAGCAAACCCGTTGCCGGCCCCTTGTACGGTGAATGTCCCGCTCGCAAAAGTCGCGCTTCCCAAAACTCCTACCACACCGACATCCTGATCTAGCCAGTTCGTTGGCAGAGGATTGGCGGTGACCGTAAATCTCACTGAATTGCTGTCGTTCATGCTCGGCGCAACGGACACGACTAAATAACCTGATGTTGCGCCGGATGGGATCGTCACGGTAATGGATGATGCGCTCCAGAAATTCACGATTAGCGGCGAACCGTTCAATGTCACCAAGCTGCTTCCCTGCGTCGATCCGAAATTCGATCCATCCATTTCGACTTGGCTCGCCACGTCTCCCGTCGTGGCGGAGAGGCTGGTAATCGCCGGTGCCAGGCTCGTTGACGAACTCAGGGAGACATTGTCAAAAGCCGCGGAGTCGGCAGTTCCCATACTGTTGCTGGACAAGGCCAGGCCGACATACACGCTACTGGCCATGCTGATCGTCCTGCTGGTTCCGGCTTGCACCCAGTTCACGCCATCGGATGCTACATAGCTTGTAAACGTGCTCCCACTTCGCACCAGCATTACCCAATACGGTAGCGGTGCACTCGGTGTGAAGCTGTAAGAGCTGCTTCCTCCCGTGGTCGTTCGGTAAGCTCCAAAAATCGCATTCACATAATCCAGCACAAACATGCTGGTGGCATTCGAATTCAACGTCTCGCGGATCATTACACCGACTTCTGCATAGGCGCTGCTCACGCTCGCCACGCGTGCCACAATCGTTCCGTCTCCCGAAAGTGTCTGGTAGACAAAATGAAACGCATCGCTCGTGCCGCCCATTAAGTCCGATCCCGCGCCGCTAACGGTGAATACTCCGTTCGCGTAGCTTGCGCTCCCTGTTGCGCCTGGAGAACCGATATCGGAGTCTGACCAAGACGACGGGAGCGGCGTAACTGCAAAGCTCGAGCTGGTGGCACCGACGCCACCAACGGTTACCTCGAATGTTCCAGAAGCAGCGCCCGAAGGTACGATGACCGTAATGCTCGTTGTGGACCACGTCATCACTATGGCGCTCGTCGAATTTAACGTCACCGTGTTGCCTACTTGTGTTGCGCCAAAACCGGTTCCCGTGATTGTGACCGGCATGCCAACGGGCCCGGAGCTCGGTGAGATCGCTGTAATCGCCGGCGATTGACCATATACACGCCCGCAGCAAAGAAACACCAAAGAAACAAGGAGCAGGAGATTGAGGATTTGTTTCCGCAAGCGATTCATCAAAGGCCTCCGACTTTCGCCACCGAGACAGTCACACCACGAGCCATTACCACGAGTGAAAAGGAAAACGGCCGCCAGCTATTAGGGGTAGGAGATCGTTACGGCTTCAACGCCGCCGGCTCGCGACGAGGTCAGCCCACGGCCGCTGCTGTCGTAGGTATGGGACTCGAGAACGATGCCGCTGTTATCCTTCACCGAAGTTATTAAGGACAGCGAATTGTAGGTAAACGATATGGTCGTAAAGTCCGGCTTTGTGACCTGTGTCAGCCGGCACGACGTATCGTAGGAATAGGACAGTGCGGGTCCAACACTCGCGCTGACACCGGTCACTACAGCAGGGCTACAACTCGTTCCATATGTGAAGGTCAGAGTCCGCGAAGCCGGGTCCGTAATCGTGGTGAGCTGATGCGAACCGTTGTAGGTAAGCTGGGTCGCGTTCCCGTTTCGGTCGATAATGGTGATTAACGAGCCACTCGCGTTGTCGAAGCGTCTTTGCTCACCGCTTTGGAAGGTCAAAGTCCAATAGGACGATCCACTCGTGAGCGTCGCTGTTGTGTTTGCAGGTGCAGCCAGCGTCAACGTCGACCCACTGCCGCCGAAGTACCATAGACCGCCGTCACTCCGCGAGTAAACGTCATAACCAGTAGCGCTGCCACTGCCTGCGGAGATTCGCTCTTCGAAGGTCGACCGCCAGTTCGGCCCAAACAAACCGACCGCTGAAGTTGGTTCGCTCGCTGGCCAAATGCTATTCCAATTTCTTTCAAGAGCGAGACCTCCGCCGATCCCGGGAATCGCAATATCCTTCTCTCGGATGTAGGTATTTCCGTTGGTTAAATTAATCGGCGCTCCGCCCACGGGCACGAACTGACCGCACTGAGGACACCAAACTAAGGGCGGGCAATTTCCCGATGGCACGATGCAGAGCATGCTGTACGGGCCCTGACCGGGTAAAGTGCATTGCCATCCAGACGGTACCGGATCCGGCCAATACCAAATCGCGAGGGATTGGCAAGAGTTCCCCGACTGCGCAAACACATCAAGACCGGTGAACAATTGCAAGGCCACAAGCAAAAACAGTGAAACGCTTACTCTCTTCATAACAACCCCCGCATACCCCGCGCTAACTTGCATTGGTGCAAAAAGATGAGTCCAGGCTGCAATTTTCGTCTTCAACACGCACTTCCCCTCGAGCGCAGAGGGGTAAATCACACCCGGCCGGCTTCTGGAAGGAACGGTCTATAAATATTCGTTAGTTCTCGCTGGAGATATAAGTTTTAGAGGGTAATTAACGTACTGTCAATAGTACTGCGATGGCAATCTGTTAACAATGTGTGAATAAAGTTCGACCGAGCGAGCAGGGCCAGTCCTCCGGCGACGATCTGGAAGGGACTTACGACATCCACGAGGCTGAATTATTGCGGTGTTGGCGCCGATGCTGAGCGCAAGGGTCAACACCGCGAAAGCTGCAAAGCGGAGATTGCTGCCCAGCACACTCGTGCCATAACAGATGTCTTTACGATTCGCTGGACGGGTCTGCAACTCTCAACCGCCCGCTCTAACTAACCTCAGGAATTTTCGGGGGCATTAAGGGGGCAATAAGGATTCCCTCTCTTTCCTTTCAATACCTTTGAAGGCCAGGCTGCACCGCAAAACTCCTTTGTTTCCATATCGCTGGTAGATTCGAATCCCATCGGCTCCACCAACTTTGTTCCTTCTTTTCAATCCGATCGCAAAAACTTCAACGTGGACGAACCGGGGCTCTTCGGCTCTTCGGGGCTTGGGAGGCGCTAACTTCTTCGTTGATCTGACAATTTTTCACGCACCAATACCGGCCTGGGTCGTGGCGGGAGATCCTGTAAGTTGGTCGGAGAGAGACTGCGCTTACGAGCTTCCTTCGCCCCGATTCATGGATTCCCTCGCGTCAAACACATAGAGGGGGGTCCGATCGGCATACGAGACGGATTGCAAATCGCCCAAGAGTTGACTCAAGATCCTCATGTGTTGCGTGCCCTGCGGACGGCACGGAAGCCGAGTTGAAGGCTGATCTCACTTTTGCAGAAGAGACTTGAGCACCGCAGTCCATTTCGATATGCCAGGACGTTGAATATAGGGAGATTACGTGAAAAGGCTGCTGTCACACTGCGGAGCACCAAGTAGCAACTCGCTAAAGAAAGTTCTAAAATCGTCGACTTGGGCGCGCCAGTTTTTTTGGCTCCTGATTTTCTGTCATCGCGGTCACTTTTTCCCCGCAGGTAAAACCCTCGCTGCTGTTTTACATTCGTTCTTTTCGCAAGAAACTTGAGGGAAACGCGCGAGCGGCTCTAGCCGTGTGCTTCATACCTTCGCTCTACGAAGAGTCCTGACAGTCCAATCGCCACCGACGTTCTCACAGGACATTCACGCGCAATTTGCTTGACAACATTAGAATATGGTTATACAAGCCTTCGTCATATTACTGTAAGCGTCCACGGAGGCCCCATGTTCCTGCATAGGCTCCCGGTTTCTATACTCCTTGCTACACTAATCCTGAATCCGCTTCAAGCGACGCAGTCCACTATAGGAGGAGGAAGCGGTCTGGCACTGGCGGAGCGCGCACTTTCCGCTCTCATTACTTTCAGCCCCATTCAGGATGTAACGCTCACGGGCACCGCTCAGCGCATCGCTGGCTCGGACGATGAAACCGGGACTGTCGTCTTTAAGGCGGCGTCCACAGGTTCGGCCAGGATTGCCTTGAGCTTACCGTCGGGCACGCGCAGTGAAATCCGTGCAGCTTCACCCAGCGGTTTCGTCGGAAGCTGGTCTGGACCGGACGGTGCCAGTCACGCAATCGCGTATCACAACCTTATGACTGATTCGGGTCTTTTCCCGACGTTCATGCTCGCGAACTTCATCTCCTCGCAAAACGCGGTCATAGCCTACGTCGGCCAGGAAGAGCGCGACGGCGCATCTGCTCTCCACCTCAGCGCCTACCAGAAGTCAGCTGGGCCGGCGAGTGAAGCTGCCACTCTGCCTCAGCATTTGAGCCAGATTGAAATCTATCTCGATCCCGCGAGTCTCGTCCCAGTCGCCATTGCGTTCAATACCCATCCCGATGACAACGCCCTTGTCGACATCCCGGTCTCGATCGAGTTCTCGGACTACCGTAAGGTGAATGGCGCCCAGATCCCGTTTCACATTCAGAAGTTCATCAATTATAGCCTCGCTCTGGATCTGAAATTCCAAACTGCCACTATTAACTCCGGCTTGTCCGCAAGCGATTTCAGTGCCGGGCTATAGGTCCTTCAACACATCTGAGTTTCTGATGCTCACGGTCAGGAGAAGTACAATGCTCGAATCGCTACAATGCAAGTTTCGCCCGGTTCTTTGCCGTTTCGTTCCTTACATCTTCGCATCGCTCCTCACGTCCCTCCCTGTCTCCGCTCAGGTTACCGTCGGGACTCCGCCGTTCGGTTCCTTCAATGGCGGTCCGGACATCGTTAACATTGGGAATCTCAATGTTCAGGAGATGATTCCAGTTCGACAGAAGGCCGGACGTGGGACAGATTTCGTCATCAATCTCGTTTACAATTCGTCAGTGTGGGTGCCGAGCGGAACCTGGCAGTTTGTTACGACAACGAACATTCCAGGTTGGCAAGGTCTTAGTCCCTCAGGCCAAGCTTATATAGGTTACTCAACAACATACAGCTCAGGCCAGTGCACTAACAATGGTTACAACTGGTACATGTGGCAGAACTACGGTTACGGTGGATTTTATTACTACGATCAGCAAGGCATCCGCCACAATTTCAACACGAATGGCAGCGGTCCTCTGGGCTGGGGCTATATCACAAACAACGGAGCGGGAATTTGTGGTCCAACACCCGGATTCTATCCGAGCTCCGCTACCCAGTCACTGAGCGCATCGGACGGATCCGGCTACACGATGAAAGTTACGCCCGTCGGGGGCGGAAGTGCTTACCCAACTGTATCCAGCAACGACGGAACGATCATCAATGCCCCAATTATCGCGAATCCGTCGTGGGGTTCCATCTCAACGACGGACAGAAACGGAAACCAGATCACGTCAAGCAACGGTGTGTATACCGACACTCTAAACAAGACCGCACTGAGCATCACTGGCAGTGCCCCAAGCAATACGAACCTGTGCTATATGGCACCTTCAGGGGGCAATGCCTGCTTCGTCGTAAGCTACAAGACATATGTGGTTCGGACCAATTTTGGCTGCAGCGGCATCGTTGAGTACAACACTAGTCGCAGCGCTCAGACTTCGTTAGTCGACAAAGTGACGCTACCCGACGGAAGCGCCTATCAATTCAACTACGAGGTGACCTATCAGGACACGCACGCGCCTCATGACGTCACCGGCCGCATCGCCTCCATCCAAATGCCCACAGGCGGAACAACCTCCTATCAGTATTCCACAGGCACGAGCGGCGTAAATGGAATATCGTGTTCCGACGGCTCAGCAACAACCCTTCTGCGCACGACTCCGGACGGCCAGTGGACGTACACCCGAACTCAGGTTTCGGGCAATCACTGGCAGACCAAGATCACTACGCCGCCCGACCCGGCCAATCAACCTCCTGTTGGCAACGATACGGTGGTCGATTTCTGGAAGGACAGCGCGACGAGCCAGAACACAAACAATTTCTACGAAACGCAGCGATTAACATATCAGGGCTCGTCCTCGTCTGGCACACTGCTTCAGACAGCAACAACTTGCTACAACACAAACACTTCAAGCTGCACCACGACCGCAGTTAGCTCGCCGATCACGCAACGAAACGTCACGAGCCAATTTGGAAGCACCGGTCGACAGGCATTAGACTTTTCAAATACATCAGCACGGGACTTTTGAGCGAAGAAGATGATTATGACTACGCGAGTGGACCACCGACGGTCGTTCTGCGAAAGACGTTTGTCACGTACGCTTCGCTGGGCAATGGAATCGGAGACAGGCCTGCGTCCGTTACGATCTGCAGCGCATCGGGAACGAGTTCGAGCTGCGGTAATGCGGGAACCGTGGTCGCACAGACCACCTACACTTACGACCACACGACTCCGGCGACAAGCTCTGGAACTCCACAGCACGTCAGCATCACTGGCTCTCGCGGGAACGCTACGACTGTCGCGAGATTCGTGCAGGGCTCGACGAATCTCAGCCAGACCTACACGTACTACGACACGGGAATGCTGCAAACGGCGACGGATGTAAATAATGCAACAACCACTGACAACTACCCCGACGCAATTTCGACCTGCGGCAACGCGTTCGCGACGAGTGTCAATCTGCCGATCACGAATCCACAGCTCACGAGATACTACACTTGGAACTGCGATGGAGCGGTTGCCACTCAGTTCACCGATGAGAACGGAGGGAACACGATCGTTGCCTACACGGACTTATACTTCTGGCGGCCTGCTTCTACAACCGATCCGACAAACGCAGTAGTGAATTACAGTTATCCGTCCTCATCGCCGTACAATTGGTCTGAGACTACATTGACCGTAGTAAGCAACACTTCGGTGCTCGATAAACTGACGACTTTTGACGGCGTGGGGCGCGTTCACGTCCAGCAAGTGAGGCAGGGCCCTACCTCTCCCCATTTCGATACCGTGGAGACCGATTACGATGCTCTCGGGCGCACTAGCCGAGTTACTCAACCGTACAGCGGGAATGCTGGACAGACGAGTTCCACAGCGCCGGCAACGACGCTTACGTACGACGCGTTGAACCGGACCCTTCAACAGACTGACGCAGGAAGTGGCACGACAGCGTACACCTATCCCCAGAACGACGCTTATGTCACGATAGGACCCCAACCGACTGGCGAAAACACCAAGCGACGACAACTGGAGTACGATGGCTTGGGTCGACTCTCATCAGTCTGCGAAGTTACGAATGCCGCGCAAAGCGGGAACTGCGGTCAAAATTCTCCGGCCACTGGTTATCTGACCTCGCACACGTATGATGCGGCGGGCAATCTCATTGGTGTCACTCAAAATGCGCAGCCAGGAGGTACGGCTCAGACTCGGAGCTATTCCTATGACGGTCTCGCCAGGATGATCTCAGAAACAAATCCGGAAATCGGACCCTCTTCCGGACCTGCGCCGATCACCTACGCATATGACAGCGCGACCGGGTGCACCGGGACTTATTCGGGCGATCTAGTCAAAAAAGTGGATCAAGTTGGCAACACTACATGCTTTGCCTATGACGCGTTGCACCGCACCACGAGCATTACTTACAGTGGCCCATACTCGAGCGTTACTCCGAATAGATATTTTGCGTATGACACTGCGACGGTCAATGGGACGGCGATGGTCAAGGTGAAAAATCGTTTAGCCGAAGCGTATACGGCGACGACGCAAAGCGGAACAAAGATTACCGACGAAGGTTTCAGCTACACAGCGCGAGGAGAAGTCTCGGATGTTTACGAGCTGACTCCCCATTCAAACTCCTCCTATTATCATGTCGCCCAAACCTATTGGCCTCACGGAGCGCCGTCCCAACTGAGCAGCAACATCACTGGTCTACCCACTATCGGCTATGGCGGCACCATCGGCTCGACTGCGGGCTTGGACGGCGAAGCACACGTAACCCAAGTGACCGCTGGCTCGGGTCAGAATCCCGTCACGAACGTTGCTTATAATCCATACGGCTCTCCGCCACAATCCACGGTCACTTTTGGCTCCGGCGACTCGGACGTCTTTTCTTACGACGCGAATACCGCTCGCATGACGCAATACCAGTTCAACATCAACAGCCAATCATCAACTGGGGTTCTGACATGGAATGCGAATTCGAGTCTACAGAAGCTCGTGATTACGGACCCTTTCAACAGCGCCGACAATCAAACTTGCAACTATGGTTTTGACGACATGTTGCGAGTAACGAGCGCGAACTGCGGGAGCGCAGCCAATCAAACGTTCAGCTATGACCCGTTTGGAAATATCAATAAATCCGGCAGCCCGTACAGCTTCCAGCCCACTTATTCGGCGACGACGAATCGCATGACATCTCTGGGAAGCTTTACGCCGACGTACGACAACAATGGGAACGTGACGAACGACAGCAACCACACCTACGCATGGGATGCCAACGGGAATTCGGTGACTATCGACAGTGTCGGTCTGACCTTTGATGCCCTTGACCGCGCTTTCGAGAAGAATGTTTCGGGCACATATACTCCAATCGTTTACTCCCCAACTGGTGAGAAGCTGGCGCTCATGGGTGGGAGCGGTGGACAGACATTGCAAAACGCATTTGTGTCTCTGCCCGGTAAGGCTATGGCAGTGTACACGAGTAGCGGGCTTGACCACTACCGTCATGCTGATTGGCTGGGCAGCGCGCGCCTTAGCTCTTCACCATCGCGCACGGTCCTCTCAACTGTGGCCTATGCGCCTTTTGGTGAGAAGTACGCACAGTCAGGAAGCTCCGATTTGTCCTTCACCGGAATGAATCAGGATACAGTAACCAGCGACTACGACTTTCTCTACAGAGAATACAGCACCGAGGGCCGGTGGCCTTCACCCGATCCCGCCGGCCTCGGCGCTGGAAATCCAGTGAACCCGCAATCCTGGAATCGCTATGCCTACGTTATGAATAATCCACTGGGCTTTGTCGATCCGTTGGGTTTGGATGGCCAATGCACTTTTGGAGACGGCAACGAGTATCCCTGTTGGGGATACGATGCCTCGTACAACAGCTTGGTCAACGGCGTGCCGCCGACCGGTCCGTCCCTTGGTGGTCCGCAGTATGATGGCAATGGTAATTACCTTTTTACAGCATGCTCGCCGCCCGCCGGCACCATGAATATAGCTACTAACTGCGGCTACCAAGGTGGTGAGGAGACGAAGATTCCGCGGTGGTATCAACAAATGGTAAACCAGGTCCAGTGTGCGGTGACAAAGAATTTGTCAGACGGGAGTGCCACGGCCGGAGATTGTTCGAATATTCCGCCGTTTCTTTTGCCTTACCTCAAATCGACTGGGACTGGGAGCAACAAACGGTTGGTCGCGGATTGGGCTTCGTTTTTGGGCGCTATGGATTTGCCGGACGCCCTAACTGTCCCATCAGCACCGCAGCTCACGCCGCAATACGTCCAATCGTTAAGCTGGGGTGCCATTCGGCAAAATGCTGTTCAGCAAAGTTGCAAGCAGGCTGCTCAAGCCATAACTAGATTTGAGAAGATGAATCCGGGCGCGCCCGTGCCTCCAGCGCTCTTGCAGGCGGTGGATACCTGCGGTGAGGCTGGGGCGTCCGTACAACTCTTCTGAATGACTGGAAGCTGTGAAGGCAAGAAGAAAACTAGTCTCGGAGGTCTTTGCGTTCAGCCAAATGATGCGGAGGACGCATTGGCGGACCGCGGCCAGGCGTGGTCACTGATAGTGACGAAGAGATGCATTTCCGTTCTAACGGGAACTTGCGTAATCGCTTCTGCTGTCGCCCCGCCTCTCTTCGCACAGGGTGACCGCAACATTCCTGTGATCCGAAGTGAAGCACGTAATGTCCTTGTTCCGACATCCATAATTGCCAAACACAACGGCGGTGACTATGATGTGCTGTATTTAATCGCTGCGGACTTCCGCCTATTTGAGGATGGTAAAGAGCAAAAAATAGAGAAGGTTACTCTCGAGCGCGTCTATCGCATTTTTTTTCGAGATAATTTAGGCGTCCAAGATGGCTTCGCCCTTACACCGAACGCCAAATGGATGAGCGACTGGTTGTTCGGCACTCCGATTAACGGATACGACTATGTAATCGCCTACATACCTCCTCTTTCACCTGGGGGGAGTTGCCATCAAATCAAGGTTAAGGTGCAACCTAAGGACGCATCCGGCAAGCGATTGACCACAGCAGAAATGGGGCCTGTTTTGGGCAGAGATGGGATCCATAACTTCACATTCGAAGTCGACCGCCGCAACTTGATCGTCGACACCCGCACCGAGTACTGCAACACGGAGCATTCCTCGCTCGACCCTCTGTATGGAACAAAGGTCAGCAGGCAAATGGAGAGTGTCGCGATTTCGGGCAAGGCCAGGGAGAGCGGATTGTCGCTTCGCGCCATCGACTTGTATGACGAATCGGGTGCGCCTCGGGTGCAAGTCGCACTCGATTTCCCACGCACGGGAGGCCAGACGGGTATTCCAAGCTTTGTGATCGCAGTTGTGGGAATGACCTACAGGAATAGCGATAGTCTTGCATCCCGCTTTAGCGACAGCGTTACAGCCGGCTGTCCCTTCTGGGACAATGATGCAGACCCTCGCATTTGCCTCGAGAGTATTCCGAATCACTACGAGACGCAGATTCACCTCACTCCGGGGGAGTACGATCTGCGAGTCGTCGTGAGTTACGGCGGAGATCTCCGGCGGGCTCAAGTCCCTGTAACCGTGGAAAGTCTCGATGGCAAGCATCTCGCCGTCAGTGGAATCGCGCTTTGCAGGAGATTTCATCAGTACGGGGAGGGGCCGCAGAATCACCCCCAGTCTCAAACTGAGCATCAGAGTCAAACTCAGACCTCGATACCCACGATGCCCTTCGAATTGATTCCGCTGGTCAGCAAAGGAATCGAATTCACACCCACGGGAGACACTAGGTTCAAGAAGAAGGAACCCCTGATCGCCTATTTCGAGGTGTACGAACCCGTGCTTGCCGGAGCTGGGAGAGTGAATGCCCAGTTCCAGATGAGAATCATCGATGTGAACACGGGGGAACTCAAGACGGACACTGGCTCGCGACCAACGGACTCCTTCATCCGATCGGAGAGTCCCGTGATCCCCATTTCACAGCAGATCGCGATCAACGAGTTATCAAAGGGAACGTATCGCCTAGAAGTCCACGCCTCCGATTCGGCAGGCAATCTTACCGATTGGCGAGCAACGTCCTTCATCGTCGAATAGGTGTTCGCGAGGTGGAGTGAGCGCAGGATGAAGACCACGGTCAGTTTCGAGCACGCGGCGGCTTTGAGAGCTAGCGCGCTGGAAAGTCGCGAGCAGCAGTCGCTGCGTGCCAATACCCGCATGTATATTGGTCTTGCCTGGGCATTTGCCCTTGGGGCCCTTGTTGCGGGGTTCTATCTTAGGATTATCAGCTTCAGGCTTTGGGTTTCGCTCATTGTGCTCGCCGCGCTCCTTCTTTTGGTACTTAAGAATCGACACATGCAAGCCGTGGATTGGAGCCTCCTGCTGGTCGCCGCGTTCGAAATTGTCAGTCTGCCGTTTTCACAGTACAGCGCCAACAGCTTTCGCACTTTGGTTGCTGTTGCCTTTTCTGCGCTGATGTTTTTCGCCGTGCGTCTCACCATTCGCCAATCGATCCAAGTATCGGTACTCAGCGGCGTTGTCGCAGTATTTGGCGCATGCCTAGGGTTAAGTGCCATTGATCAGTTTGCTGCAGAGGCCAGGCATCTGCAGGATGCCGGATTTTCAGACCTTCTGGCTTTCCGGTCGCGATTGATTACGCCACCGGCGCCATGGATATCCGGGGAATGGTTCACGCTCATCCTCCTGACGCTGCCATTTGCCTGTGCCGTACCCGCGTATCTATGGTGCCGAGACAGGCGATGGCCTGCCACCTTTAGCCTACTGCCGGCATCGATCATCGCTATTGCTCTGACACTTTCCTTATCGCGCGCCGCGTTCTGGAGCACAGTTCTTTTCTGCTTTTCCGTCTGCGCTTTTCTGGTCTACTCAAGAACGTTCTCATTTCGTTTTGGTGGTGTGCTGCTTGGAGGAACACTCGGCCTGTTAATTCTGATCCTCGCGTGCGAATCTGCGATGTATCCCAGCCTCCTGAAAACATATATCGGGCAGCATACGACCCAGACTCGCAGCACGCAGGGAAGAGAGCGGATTTGGACGCGATCATTTGAGCTGGCTAGGGCGCATCCGCTCGTAGGTGTTGGGTCGTCGAATGCCGCGCTCATGCTTCTCTCGACCTCGGATGATGAGGGAACCGGGTTTGCGGGCCGGACATTCAGTTTGCCGATTCAGGTCCTGCTCGAAAAAGGAATCATCGGCGTGGCGCTTTATAGTGCATTTCTCGCGCTCGCCTCTCGGGAATGCCTGTTACGGATGCGGTACTCAACTCGGATTCCCGACCACGGGGAGGAGAATAGCAGGGTGAGTCATCTTCCGGCAAAGCCTCCGAGAACCACGGCGGTAGCGGAAGCAAAAGACGAGTTGGCCTGCCAGCCTATGGTCTGCTGTTTCGCCGCTGGACTGATCGCGGTTCTTTCTCGCGAGCTTACGTACTCTTCTTTAATGGAACACAACGTCACGATGGTATTGGTGGCGATCTCGGCGGCCTTAGTTTGTCGTCCCGAGGTCGTAGAGCCCGACAAGTGAGAATGAAGCCAATTGCCGTGGGCGGTGCAATCGTGGCACTGGCTCTGTGCCTCTATGTTGGCGACTACGACCGGGCGGATGCCAAGTTGGGGGTTTTCTACACCCAGGTCCTTTCGGCTAATTTCATCGGTGCCCGCGAGAGCATCGAGGAGGCCATCAAGTTGTGGCCATCGAGTGCTCGATACTATGGTTGGCGCGCCTATCTGACGAGTCAGAATTTGCCCCCACGATGCACGCACGGCCTGCGAGCCCCTCATTCAGCGCTCGGAGCTGCGGATGAATCGGCCATACATCTCGCAATGGCCGATTACAACAAGGCTCTTGGTTTGAACAGTCGTGACGCTGTCGCCTATCACAACCTTGGCTGGCTAGAACATCTCCTCGGTGACGATGCCGTCGCAGCAATGGATTGGAAGGCTGCCGCAGAAGTAGATCCTGCTAATGCTGTGTTCCACCTCAGCTACGGAATGTTTCTAGACGAAATTGGGAACAAAATAAAGGCCAAGGAGGAGTTCCAGAACGCCATCGAACTATCTCCGTCCACTGTAGACTCCCCGTTTTTCATGAGATACCAATTCGTGATCCAGACTCCGCCGTTTCGGTACTGGCCGCTGTGATCTCAGCACTTCGAAGAAAGCTAGAACAGGGGAACGATCCCATTGTGGAAGCCAAGCTCGGTAAGCTTTGTTTGTCTCAGGGTGATTTATCGCTGGCTACATCGTTGCTGGAAGATGCTGCCCGACAACTGCCAAACCTTTCTCTCGTTTGGATGAACTTGGGCGAAGTGCGCGAGAAGCAGGGACGGCTAGTTGATGCGATGGATTGTTATAAGAGAGCTAATGTCGTGGACGGGTCGTTGGCTGGTCCATTTTTGCGTATGGGGGAACTGGAGTTGCGGAACAGCGGGAAAGCGGCCGCTTCGGGGAACTTCTCCCAGGCTATTGAACACTGGCAGCGAATCAAACCTGTCACTGCAGCGCATAACAGTCGGTTGTATGTAGATGACTGGCAAAGGATCGACGACTTATTGCCAACCACTTTGGTCTGGTACACGACACCGTGCGAAGCTTCACGGGCTTGGCGAGGATTGTCGCAGCTATACCCACAAACACCCGAATACGCTGCGAGATCCCAAACATGCGAGTCTTTGCCGTCGCCGCATACTTTTGTAAGTCCGAGCGAAGGATTCAAGCCATGAAGCGATCAATTTTCCATGTATTTCCTCTTGTGCTGCTCTCGTCTCTCGCTCTCATACCGCCGCGTCTAATGGCTGGAGACGTAACGGCTCAGGTTCCAGTGGTACAAGCCTTATTCCCGTCCGAAAGCAGCGAAATCGCAATTAAGCAATGGCGCTTCCTAGGTCCGTTTCGGTTTGAGCAGAAGGAAATCGAAGCGTCGGATGCGGAGAAGCTGCCCGTTGGCTTGAATCGTGACTACCTGACCGATTTTGGATTGACGGAAGCAACCGTAGACGCCGCCGCTTTTGCTGCGGTTGCAAGGCCAAAATCCGGCGCGGTCTTGGACGAGCAATTTCGAAATGAACTAATTTCAGCAACGCCAAAGACGAACATTCTCGACCTTGGGATCGGCAACAACTCGCAGAATTATGCGATTGCCTATCTTGCCCTCGTGATCGAAAGCCCCGCGGACCAGTACATCGCGATCGCGTCTGGCGCAGATGACAACCTGAAAGTCTGGCTCAATCACGAAATGCTGGTTGCCGACCCTCTCGTTGTGCATCGCTTCATCAAGAAATTTCGCCACCTTACGGGAGCGAGACTGACCAAGGGCAGTAATTTTCTTCTCGTGAAAGTGGGGAATTTGACGGGCGACTGGCGGTTTATGGTCACGCTGTTTCCGCATGACCCTGCAATCCGATTGGCGGAAGAGAACACAATCAATCCCATCCTCGTCAACAGTATTGCCCCAATCGGTCATCCATTGAACTTGCGGGGAGACTTGCTTCCTTTCGCGGAACATCTTGAACTCCAGATCGCGGATTCTAATCACCACGTCGTCGATTCGACGGAACTGAAGCCAAATCGGCAACTGAGGAAAGAACTCCAAAAATTAGAAAAAGACAGACTCTACTATTGTCGACTTTCGGCCGCCAGTCAGACGATTGAGAAACCCTTCTTTTACGGTGATCCCGATGCAGGCTTTGCCAAGCTCTTAGAACAATCGGCTGCCTTCAAGGGAAGCGATGAATCCGTCCAGATCGACCTGGCGGCCCAATTCGGGAGACTGAAGCATCTGTTAAAACCAGAGAACAGGGCAAGTGACTACTGGGACCAAAAGGTCGCGGCGTCGTTTGCAGAAATCGAGACCAACTTTTCGGCGCTACGTGAGAGCACCGAAGCGTTTCTGCATCTTCCTGGGACTCATCTTAGGGGCTATCGCTCTTCCGTCGACGGCCAAGTTGCATACTACTGGCTTCATTTTCCGCAGAAGGCGCAGTCGCCCTCAAAACCCATGCCTCTCGTAATTGTCCTTCCTTGGACCGGACTGACGAACCTTCCGTTCCTTGAAAGTTACCAAATGGCGGCGTTTGACGAGACGGAACGATACCGAAAGCTTGGAGATGAATATGGATTTGGCGTGCTCCAAGTCTGGGGCAGGGGTAGCTATCTGGGCGGGACGGCTATCTGGCGAGCAGATGTGTTCGAAGCTCTTGCTGCTGTGCAACGCGACTACGGTATCGATTCAGAGCGAATTTATTTACTCGGTGATTGCGAGGGTGGGCGTCAAGCTTTGCTCTTGGCTGAACGATATCCCGAGCGCTTTGCTGCAGTTGCCGTCGAAGGACCCATAACAATCAGCCGAAATTATCCACCAGTTTTCAGCCGTTGGTCTCAGTACGCTTCGCCGCTTTCAGCTATTCGCAATCTTGGCAGCATGCCAATTCTTATCAATCACGAAGAGATTGATAACGCTCCTCCCATTCAAGACTCGGAAAACTTTGCGTCCCAGGCGCGCCTCGCGGGTGTGGATGTCACTCTGATAAGAAGGGAGGGCGGATTCCATGGATTCTCGCAGGATCCTACGGGCGTCAAGCGCTCCCTCTTCCAGTTCTTCACGAACAAGCAGCGAAAGCCGCTCACGCAGCAGGTACATGAGAAACCAATTCTACAAAACTTCGGTGGCGGACGGGGTCCTATTGAGGAAGCGTTTGGATCTCCCGTGCTCGTGGTTGAGGGGAGCACCGGAAATCAAGCACAGCGTACGGCCGTTCATGACTTAGCGGAGGAGATGCGTGCCGAATGGCGAAAAGCCTATTTTGCAGACTGCCCTATGAAATTTGATATCAGCGTGACAGATTCTGATCTTCAGAAATACAACCTTGTTGTTATAGGCGACTCTGAGACGAACTTTCTCGTGCGGCGAATGGGCGAACGCCTCCCCTTTCATGCGAGCGTTAACGGCATTTCTCTCAATGGCAAAACGTATGAGGGCGCGCGGCTTGGCTACGAGTTCATTGCTCGCAATCCGCTGAATCCTGAGAAGTTTGTCGTGGTCATCGGGATGAATCCGTGGGCGGGAACCAAAAGTTGGAGAGTGCACCCGTCTCGTGAAGGTATCTGTGATTATTTTGTTTTCGATTTGATGGGACCTTCTGTGCGAGTTCGAGATGCAGGCTACTTTGACGATTCAGTTTGGAAAACTATCAGTGGCACGGACTTAGGCACCGCGGAGGGTAGGGGTAATCACTGAACCGCACCAATCCGTTCGCCGAACAAGTATGGGAGCTTTGTCGTTTTCGCATACGGCTATGAACCAGAAGGTTGGTCGGCGGGCTCGGCGCGCCCCATTCGAGCGTAGTAAAAACGTAGTACAAATACCGGAAAGCCCTGATAAATTGCATACAAAAAGCGGAAAATGAAGGAGAAAACGGTTTGCCTCGATTTGCTGCAACTTGCTACTTTTTAGCGGGTTGCGTCGGCTCCGGCAAGATTTGGTAAATTTGATTCCCCGCTTAGAAGGCAGACGCTCTATCCAACTGAGCTACGGGCGCATCCTTGGCTACTCTTCTCATTCTACTGCGCTTGCAACGCTAATTCGAGTTCGACGTCTTCCGAGATCCTTGGAGCACTTGGAGCAACTTCGATGCTTGGGACCGTGAAACCGACACGGACGCGCGCGGCTTCATCGAGACGACGGTCCAACTCGAACTCCATTCGGGAGTAGAGCTCGGACATCGTCTCGGGTTGGTGTCCCATCCAAAAGTTGCTGATGTCTTCCTGACACCTTTCTCCTCTGAGCCATGTCTTTCGGAACCGACGAAAGGCATGGAATCCCATCCCCTTCTCGTCAATTCCCATAGCTTGTAGGCGGGGCGTCAGCCAACGCTGCTCAAGATTGTTGTGCAAATACGGCGTGCTGTTTCGGGTCTCGAACAACAAGCCACTCTTGCCGGTGATAAATCCTCGCAGGAACTCTGCGACTTCGGTGGGGACTTCAATCTCTCGCGTACCGGCGTCGGTCTTCAGATACGGGACAATTCGCGGCGTATCTCGATCCACTTGTTGGGATACTACAATCGTTTGACCGTTGTTGACGAAATGCTTCGCCTCCAATGCCAATGCCTCGGAGATTCGCATTCCAGTAGCGGCGAGCAGAACGTAAAGTGCTTGCTCGTCGCCCGTGCTGCCGGACACAAGGATATTGACTGCGCCGGGCCGAAGCGCCGGGCGGCGTTGCTGCTTCGGATTGACAATCGGAAGGTCCATCACCGACCGGTCCCACTTCCGCCGATGGATGGGCTCTCCTGTTCTGCCGTCCTTGAGTGAGGCCACGATTTGTCCGATGTATTCAACGTACTTGTTCACCGTGCGAGCCGACAGCAACTTCTTCATGTTGTCGACCAGCGGCTTCACGGTGATGTTGTGTACATCACCCAACGGCAAGTCGCCAATCTCGGGGAGAATCCACTTGTTCAAAGCAGCTTGAATGCTTGAAGCGTCCTTGATGGGTTCTCTGTCCCGAGTTTGGACCCAGTGAAGATACGTTTTCGCTTGTTGCCCAAAGGTGCTCTCACCGAGAACGACGCGGTTGAACCTCTCTTCCGAGTTCGCACCAGACTTCTCGACGATTTCGCGTGCCTTCCGAAGCACATCTGAGCATGGCGGCTTCGGTTTTCCGCTTTTGTTGAAAACGACCGGCGCGACCTTCTCGTTCATGTTGGTTCGCTTCTCTTGACCTTCGACATCCATACGCCATCGGACCCGATACCAATTTCCTGCGATGACGACGGTGCCATTCTGACCGTTTCGACGACTCATGGACTTTCGTCCCTTCCGTCGTCGCTTCGGCTGCACTTCGCCGATGATGCCAGATCGCCCGTCGAATTGGAATAAATTCGAGATGTTCAGTGCTCCTGGGCAGTTCGAGTCGGTTCGCTCAGCGCCTTGCTCTCCTTCGGTTTCTGGGTCCTTGTTGTGTCGAAGCAGCTTGGGCCTTCGTCACGGTGTGGCGTGCGTAATGATTCCTGGGCTGGAGCGACCGCCACGGTTCCGGTGGCAACGAAGTGGGGTCGCTCCAGCCCGTTCCGGGGGTTTGCCCGCGTCCAAACTGAATGTCGCGCCACGCGCAACCTCTAGGCTACCAATAACTTCGCGTCACTCCGGGGGTGACGCGAACGGTGACGGGGAGGGTTACGTGTGTCTTTCACGCACCCGTCACCGCCGGCGAAGGATCTCTGCTACTGGTGAACGGTGCTCGTGGACCAGGAACGTCCCGAAGAATACGAGCCGTTCGGGCTTGAGTTGCGAGAACCCCAACCGTAACTCACGTTCCGTGATCGTCCCGTTGCTCCATGCCTGATAGAAGCTGTCGAAGCGGTCACCATGGAAGCGCCGCCGTGCCTCAATGAGGAATTCAAAGTCCTCTGTAACGGGCACGACATACTCGTGGCGCTCCCACTTCCTGCGAATCTGGAAGTAGCGGAGGATCTCGCCCGAGACGTCGGATTCCAGGGGTCTCTTTACCAGGGAACGGAAACGCTCTTCGGCCTTTTGAAAATAGGCGTCCTTCGCGGCGATATAGAGGAATTGGAAACTCTTGAGCTTACGGAAGAGCCCCTGGTAGGCCCCGAGATGCGAAACGAAATGGGACGATGTTTCAAAGCCGGAATCCACGTAGCTCAGGGTGACCACAGGGGGAGCACCTCAGAAAGGCGAAGAAAGAAACAGGGGAAACTTGTCGACGAAATAGCGGAGGGTCGGCTTACTTTCTGGGCCGCCCTCATAGACCTTGGCCGGCAGAGAGTCCTTTGGGACCCCCAGTTCATCACAAAAGAAACTGACCTTGTCTTGCTCCGTTTCGAAGTACTGCAAATCCTGGTTGGCCAGAATGAAGTCCAAAAGCACGAGGCGGGAACGCATGAAATCGAACGAGTGCCGTTTGCGGTTGCGCAGGTTGTCCTTGTCGATCTGTCTGTAGAGGGTGCGGGAAAACAGATGAAAGATGGAGCCCCTGCGCATGTAATCCCGGATCGTGGCGTGACCGCGCTTAAGGACTTTCTCGGCGAAAGAAGTAGGCCTTTTTCCGTACGCGGTGCCGGTGAAGTTGCGGAACTGTCCCAAGGTGAAGTACCCAGAGTGGACGGCAACGATATAGAGAAAACGGGCCTCTGATTCGGTGTAACCGAATTCCTTGATCCGTTCGATATGATTTGTGGGAAAGGTCAGCAAGTTCCGATCAGTCCTGCTGTCATTTTCCGTCACTGCTGGTCGGCGAGGGATGTAGCGAGAGTTGCCCTCTAATACTACTAATGGGCAAGGAACCGGCAAAACATTTCAAAGAAAAATGTTTCACGTTCTGACTGTTTTTTTTCGCCTCGTTCGCCGTTTCTTGCTTGACCCCGTCATCAGGGCAATTGGTTCTAGTACCAGCGCTACGTTTTGAAGTCGCTGCATTGATTCTGTGAACACGAGTGCGAACGGCGCGTTCGGATAGCACGTTACGGCGATCCTGAATCTCCTTGGCGCCAAAGCACGCTTGAGTGCAAGTCCCGTTGGGGGGGCATGAACCCCGTTGCTGGCCCCGTGACGGGTACTTTTCCGAGTACCGACTTAGCAGGACTTGGGAATTGAGCTCTTTAATCCCGACTGGGCGGCCCCCCGTACGTCCAAATCACGAATCTCAATTTAATCGATTGGGCGACGCCCGAATGAAATAACCTTTCCGTCAAAAGGCTCCAGAGAAACCGCGTACTCATCTCTTTTGCCATTGCTTTTCGAGCGAAAACGAATTAACCAATTCATTATGGCATAGTGCGGTGGACTGGCATTTCCGCGGAATTCGAACTCCGCCACATCCATTTCAATCTTGCCCAAGATCGGTTCGAGTTCTTTCACGGGAAACCTTGCTAAGACCTCCTCCTTCTGGTCTGGGCCGAATTTTGCTCCTGCCTGCGACAACGCGTCGGTCATCTGCAAATCGGACCATTCGGGATGCTCATCAACGAGCTTCGTGAGTACTTCTTGTTTTTCCTCATGAACGAAAGAACCGTTGGCAAAATCGAAAAGATCCGACGATCACGACCATCAAATTGAAAGCGAGCGGATATTTGACCAACCCGATCTGCCGAGGACGGATTCGGGGAGCGTGAATCGACGCAGCAAGCACTTTGGTCAATATAAAAGCTCAGCAACGGCCCATCGGCGTCGAGGGGATAACGAGCCTGAAGATCAATGTTCGCGCCCTTCGCTTTGAGATCCGGGTAGAGTGCCCTCATCAAGCGAATTGCAGTGGTATAAGTGTCTTCGCACGCTTTGGGGCCGCCTCTTAGAACCGCAGATGTGCAGCAAATCATGAAAAAGGTGACACCCCAAATTTTAGTTGGATGCGTTAACAATTTTCTCATTCCTATCTCCGATGGTTGTAATCGACATCCATAAGATTTAGCGCCTCACGGTGCGTTCTTCGGTGGTGGTGGCGGAATAACATATCGAGGACCATACGGGATTTTTTTCTCCCGAACGGCCAGCGCTTTTAACGAGTGGTGATATTTCTCTCGTTTATCACGCATCCGTTTGGGCCGACGACGTGGCCGGAATGTGTAGGAAAGTTGCGTGACGGTAGAGATTCCTTTGCTGTGAAGTTTCTTCCGCTCCATCTCGCTCATGCCCGACAGAAGGCTGAGGTCGTCCGTTTCAACTGCCTTTCGCCGGCAGCGGGTCTGAAATTCACATTCACCGCAGTGTCGGTTAAGAATAAGCTCGGGTGGCGTAGTCCCCGGAGAGCAGCGTGGCGATCCTCTCGACGCGCCTCCGTACCTCGCCAGCAAGGGCGCAGTCTTTACCTTCACTTCGTGCTGTTGTCGTCGCCGTGAATGATTTTGCCAAAGCTGACCTCCCGCCCCGCCGTTTCAGAGAACACAAATGCATCAAAGGCCAGCAGTAACTTGTCATCATCACTGAGTTTATTCGTGAAAATGTAGCGAATGGGGATGAACTGCGCTGACCTGCCCCGGCCTTCGGAGGGCACGCGTTCAACGGCGTGGACTTCAGACTCAAGTACACCAGTTTTCATTTGTGCGCGCACAGACAAGTTGGCAGCCAGATGCCATTGGGGCCGCCTTCAGATTCTCCAGTGGCGGCGAAACCGCCACTTCGTTTTTGGGTTCTGAGAGCAGGCTCTCTATTTCTGTCGCGCGGTACGATCGGTTTCTTGACTTCAACCACTCGGCGTAAAGCGCCGCCGGCGGCTGGCTCACCAGATGCTCGGAGCCAGCACTTCGTGGAGCATTTCAGAAACGCGTTGAACAAGTCAGACGAAATCCTCATGACAACTACGCCTTGCGTGTAATTCTACATCTGGAACCAGCCCAGCTTCTCCTTCGTCGCGAAGACGCCGTTCTGGACAAAAGACGGCGTTATCGGAAACGGGCTACTACCCGCTGACCTCGTGCCGTACCACATATGTATCAATTGTTGCCCCATTCGCAGGACTGCCTTCGACCGGGGCCCGACCGGCGATTACCATCTGGTATTCGCGAAGCGTTTACGAGTATGTGTCCGTTCCGGACGGCTCCGATGTTGCGGTCCGCACGCGCTGCTTCAGGTTCTTTCTGGCACGAGCGGAGGCCCAGAGCGCGCCGATAGCCGCCGAGATCATCTGTTCGGTCACTTCCTGCCGGAGTTGAGCCTTTTCTGAGTGTTCAGGAAATCGTAGATTCCACTCTCGATGAAGAACGCCTTGTATGAGCCGGCGAACGAGTTCGACTTTGAACTCCAGCGTTTTTCCGAAACCGTGCACCGGCGATTCCCCGAGCAATGCGACACTCTTGCCGGCGGTGGGACTGGCGTCCGGCACGCGGCTCGGCACTGCGCCGATTCACGAACGCCCTTGTCGTAGTTGTACCTCCTTCAAATCGTAGACTTACTGCTTCGGTTTACTGGCTTCTGGGTGCTCCCCGTCGTTGGCGTGCTGTAGCACGTCGCGCAACGGTATTCTCCATATGTGGAAACCGGAGAAGCCATTAAACGTGGGCCGAGCATCGTTGGCGGGTTTCTCGATTTGGGCACTCGGTCCCCAGGCAAAGTACAAGGTCTTGCCGGAGTCGCAGACAAATGGCGAGTCGTAGAACCCTTTGAGGACGGGGCTAACCTCGCCAGTTCGCAGTGAGACGCGGTAGATTCCTGATGGAAGCCATTTCCCACCTTCGACATCTATGCCTGAGAAAAGGACGGTATCCTGGTCAAGCCAGAAGGGGTTGAGGGGGCGCATACCAGTCGTTGGAAGCCTGCGCAGACCCCTTGTCTTCAGGTCGCCGATCCACAGTGCATTGCATTCAGTGGTCTGGCTCTCGTCACCGCTGTCCTTCTCGAAGATGATCCTTTGCTCATCGGGCGAAACGGCAAAAGTGTTGGTCACGCCTCCGCATTTGTCCTTTGGTACGTCGATGAGCTTTCGGATGTCCCCACCCTTCTTCTCGGGCACGCCGTAGATATTCTCGTCATCTCCGGTGAAAACGATCGAGCCGGATCGTAGCCAAGCAGTGGTAGGCCCCGATATAGTATTGGCAGGGAAGTTGGTTAGGCGAACCACTTCGCCGGTGTCTACATTCACTTTTACGACCTGAGCATTGAACTCCGACCAGAGGTTCTTTGCGCCATTTGGATAATCCGTGATGAGGGCGAGCCACCGGCTATCGGGGGACCAACTAAAATCTCCCACGTATAAATGCCGACCCGGCTTTCCCTTGAATATAGGCCGCCAAGCGTGAGAGCCCTGGCCCAGCCTCATTATTCCTACTCTGGGAAAGTCTGGGTCATTGTGTTCGTTGTACTCAAAGGCCAACCAGCGTCCATCCGGTGAGCATGCAGCAAAGGCCTCGGCATACGTATGAAATTCGCCGGTGACCCTTTGCGCGCCAATCGGCGGGCCAGGCTCCCGATCAATTGCGAAGCCCCCCTGCAAGGCGAGCATCAAGCCAAAAAACAATATTAAGGCCGATGAGTACTTCTTCTCCGTTGCACCTCGCATCTCCAGCGCCCTAATCCGGCCCATACTGGGTCTTTGGTACATAGTGGTAAGTGAAATGTTCGACCCCTTGGATGTTTACAAGGGCAGGTCTTCCGTTGACAGTTCCGACATCGAAAGTGATGGTCGTCTTCGTTTTGTAAATTAAATAGTTGATACCCTTATTCAACTGAACCGTTACCGTGTCTCCCTTTCTCGAGATGGAATCGACATTCTTGTCCACGCCATAAGCGTCGACCTTACTGTCTTTGAGGCCCTGCCGAAGCGCATCTCCGCTCAGATTCCAATTCGTCCCGAAGGAATTCAAGAAGTCGACAGTTTTCTTGGCATTCGATCCTGTGTCCGCTTTGGCCGACTGAATGCCCTTTGATACGTCGTCGGGTGACAACTGTTTCGGCTTCGTTTGGGGCTGGGCTTCCGTCTGTGCCGTATTTTGCGGCTGCTGCTGGGCTGCGGCTTGGGCGATACGTGCGGCGACCTGTTGGTTGTAGACGCAGGTGCCGTCAGCGCCGCAGTTGGACCCCGAGTTGTCCTCAGAAGCAGGAATCATACTGCTGCTGAGGAAGTGGCCATCGAGGTCGGCGAAGGTTTCCGGGTTGTCAGAGACCATGGAATAGAGGTTGAGGGTCTGGGGGTTGGTGAGGTTGGCGTAGGGGACAGGAACGGGGACGGCGGACCAGTCGGCGCTGAGCCAGCGGCCGAAGCGGTTGGAGTAGTAGCGGGCGCCGAAGTCGTCGTTAGCGGTTTTGGTGTCACGCTCCTTGCCTTCGAACTTGTAGTTGTTCTGCGCAATTAGTAAATATAATATAGTATCCCATACGCCCGGCGGTGGTGTCGTGTACACACCCACTCCGGCGGAACTTACATTTTCCCAAGCGCTGATGAGCTATTGGACGCGCTTCGCCGCAACGGGGAACCCCAATGGAGCGGGAGGCTTTGCCTGGCCGCCTTACGACCCAACGACAGACAGCATGCTGCAACTCGACGACATGTTCGTTCAGATCAATGGATACCACAATCCGCAGTGCGATTACTTAGTGACGCTTCCGCAGCCTTGACCCGGAACTTCGAGCAACTTCGGTAATGGGAGGGATTTGGATTTTCTAATCCGCGGAAAATTGGATCACGGAGGGAGCTTTCGCCCATGAGCCACTCAGAGCGACTTCGCGCATTGGTTTTCTTAGTGATCGTTTGTGCGGGGTGCGGCAACGGAACTAAAACCCTAAAGCTATCTATCGTTACGCCGTCCTTGCCCGATGACATGATCGGCTCGCCTTACAATGGGGTGGTCCAGGTGACAGGTGGCACCGCGCCATTCGCCTAGAGCGTTTCTGCCGGCGCCCTGCCTGATAACCTCACTCTCGCGGGCAGCTCAAGCAACTCGGTAACAATTTCTGGAACGCCCGACCGAGTGCAAGCAACAGTCTCATTTACGATTCAAGTTTCTGACGCGACGGGCGAAACCGCAACGCAACCCTACAAAGTGAATATCGCCAGCTCTCCAACAGTTGTCGTGACGCAGTCTGGCGCAATCCAGGGCACCGTACAGGGCAACATTCTCGCATTTCGCGGGGTCCCTTTTGCTGCTCCGCCGACGGCCAATCTTCGCTAAGCGGCCTCCGCAGCCGCCTGCAAGCTGGTCGGGCGTAAGGAACGCAACTTCGTTCGGCAATATGTGCCCTCAGCCCGATGGAAATGGTGGTGTCGAGGGCGATGAGGACTGCCTCGTGGTCAACATCTTTGTCGGTCAGCCCGCTTCGGGACAGGCGCTACCCGTTATGGTTTTCTTCCACGGAGGCGGCAACACTGCGGGCGACACCCATCAGGCGCCGTTCGACTTGCCTCCTTTGGCAAACCAGGGCGTGATCGTCGTGACCGTGGAATACAGGCTCGGAGCGCTGGGCTTCCTGGCCCTTTCGCAGCTCACGGCCGAAGATGGCGTCTCCTCGAGCAACTACGGACTGATGGACCAAATTGCCGCGCTCACGTGGGTGCAGCAAAACATCGCGGCTTTTGGCGGAGATCTGACGCACGTGATAATGTTTGGGCAGTCAGTAGGTGCCGGTGATACGGAGGCCTTACTGACTTCACCACTAGCCAAAGGGCTGTTCTCTGCCGCCGGAATCGAGAGTGGCGCCGGTCATTCTGCGGCGCTTGACACGCTGGCACAGGCCGAAGCCAGCGATGCGGCAATCGTTTTCCTGCTCGGCTGTGGATCGGCCGTCGATGTTCTCGCGTGCCTTCGAGCCGTACCGGCCGCGACAATCGTCACAAACCAAAGCGCACTCCCTCATGTCACCGGGGTTATGGAGCCTCGAGTTGTTCCCGCCGATCCACTCGTGGTTCTTGCACAGAGCGGTTCGCCCGTTCCTCTCCTCATCGGATCGAATCGGGAAGAAAATGCCGCCATCAACGATGACCCGACCGTGACGCCGCCACTTACTGTGGCCGGCTACGACGAAGTCCACGCCGAGTACGATCCTGTGGGCGCTGGCGTGGCAGATCAGATTCTGAGCCTGTATCCCGCAAGCTCCTATGACGCACCCATCTACGCTCTCATCGCGGTGGACAGCGATTCCTTGCTCATATGCCCCACCCGTGAGGTCGCTCGCGCTGCTACGGGCGCCACTCGCCCCGCCGTTTGGAGGTACCTCTTTGTCCACCGCTACGATAATGACGCGACGTTAAATCTGTACCGCGCCTTTCATCGCGCGGAGCTGTTTTTCGTCTTTGGCAACGTGCACCCAAACGACCCAAACGGGTACGTTCCGACCGCAGCCGAGCTCACTCTTTCTCTTCAAATGATGGGCTATTGGACTCGCTTTGCTGCCACGGGCAATCCCAACGGCGCTGGCGCGGTTCAGTGGCCAGCTTATGACCCAGCCACCGATGCGATGCTTCAGCTCGACGACACCTTCGTCGCTATCAACGGCTACCACAACCCACAATGCGATTACCTCGCAACACTCCCCTACGTTCCTCCTCATCCTTAATCTGGCCTTACAATCTTAAATATGTTTATTAGATAACTTATCGTTGACGAATTGATACGAGGGCCGATATTACCGGCAAATCGCGCCGCGAAAGGGAGGTGCGTCTCCCTTTTTGAACGGACCTGGTGACAGTGAAACGCACTGCAACTAAGAACGCAAACACAGCATGATTTCATTCCAGGTTTTTGCGGCGCCTGACCGGATACCACAGTGAGCTCGAGGTTAGGCAGCCATTGGGGTCTGAAAATAAAGATCGACAATGGGGCTGCCGTCCAAACGAGCGGAGATTTGCGATTGGTCGTGACATCGGCGTATCGGGTGTTCGCCCTTCCCGTGAGATATGCGTGCGATGGTTGTTGAAGTAGGTCCTGAAATCGAGCAGCTTCTTTTCGAGATCTGACGTCGTCCAGAACAACAGGTGATCCAAATACTCTCTGCGAAGGTGCCGATTGGCCGTTCCACGAATGGATGGGAAGAATGGAAAGATGGACAGGGCTCGAGTTTCCCTGAGCGATTGCTCGATGTACTGTCGCTGGCGCGGATGTACAATCCCTGCTGGTTCGAGAAGCAAGACCCCCTACAAATGCGAGGACGCCATGAAAAAATTGATCTTCTGCGTTCTTCTTTTAACTCTTCCCTGGCAAGTTTCGCTCGCTTCCGCCGCAGACACCCCCGACAACGCCGCAAAAATCGATAAGCTCATGTTGCAGTATGCAGATTGCTGCTCATTTACCGGCACGGTCTTGGTCTCGGATCACGACAAGGTCATTTTTAAAAAGGGTTATGGCCTGGCCAATCGTGAGTGGAACATCCCCAACACGCCGGAGGTGAAGTTTCGCCTCGGCTCCATCACCAAGCAATTCACTTCCATGCTGATCATGCAGCAAGTGGCCAAGGGCTCCATTAGGCTCGACGGGCACCTCTCCGACTATCTCCCCTATTATCGCCAGGACACCGGTTCGAAAGTCACCATCAGCCAATTGCTCAGCCACACGTCCGGCATCCCAAGCTATACCGACGATCCCAAATTCTTTCCCGACGTTTCGCGCAACTACTACACCGTCAACGATTTCGTGAAAACATTCTGTAGTGGCGACTTGCAGTTCGCGCCCGGCACGAAGTTCCACTACGATAACTCCGGATTCTTCCTTCTCGGCGCGATTCTCGAACATGTCACAGGAAAAACCTACGAAGCGCTCTTAAAGGAAAACATTCTCGTCCCACTCGGAATGAAGGACTCCGGCTACGACCACTATGGCGATATCCTTTCGAAGCGGGCTTCGGGATACCAACAGGAATTGGGCGGGGTAGTGAACGCCCCGTATTTGGACATGGCGCTGCCTTATGCCGCCGGTTCCCTCTATTCAACCGTCGAAGATCTTTATAAGTGGGACCAGGCTCTCTACGCCGACAAACTTGTTCCTAACGATCTCAAGCAAAAGCTCTTCACTCCGAATCTAGAAAACTACGGATACGGTTGGGACATTCGCACCATACCTGCCGATGAGCCGGGTGCCAGACAAACCATGATCTCCCACGGCGGCGGCATCAACGGTTTTAACACGCTCGAACAGCGCCTCGTCGGCGATCACGACCTCATCGTCATCTTCAACAACACCCCCGGTACGAACCTGGGCGAAATGGCCAAGGGCATTCGCGCCATCCTCTATGGCCAGGAGCCGCCCACGCCGAAACGCTCCCTGGTCCCTGACCTCGGCGCGACTTTGGTGAACCGTGGCGCCGATGCTGCCGTCGCTCAATACCACGAACTCAAGCGCACCAATCCCCATGGTTATAATTTCGAGGAACGTGCCCTCAATCAGCTCGGCTACATGCTCCTCCAAAAGGGCCAGAACGCCGACGCCATCGCCATCTTTAAACTCAATGTCGAGGAATATCCCAAGTCAGGCAACGTCTATGACAGCTTGGCCGAAGCATACGCTAAGGACGGTCAAAAACGACAAGCCATCACCAACTACCGCAAATCCCTCGAGCTCGATCCCAAAAATCAGAACGCAGCGGAGAAACTGAAAGAGCTCGAACAAAAGTAGCGGAATACTGCTCCGTCCAATATGCCGAGCTCAATTCGCGAAATGTGCCCTCGCTGGCCTCGGCTACGTGGCAGTAGATATACTTCCGAATCATGGCTCGAAAACTGATGCTCTCGATGATCGTTCTCGGAGGCGCTTTTTTGCCGACCGCGCCCCAAGCAGAGTCCTGTGAAAGTCTCTCGAAACTCGTTTCGCCGACAGTCTCTATCACGCTTGCGAATATGATTGACAGTGGTTCCTTCACGCCTCCGGGAAGCACCATGTCGTTTCCGCGCCTACCCGCCTTTTGTAGGGTCACCGCAGGTCTCAGACCCACGTCCGACTCTGACATCCGAATCGAAGTCTGACTCCCTATTGCCGACTGGAACGGCAAGTTCCTCGCAGTCGGTAGCGGCGGATGGGGAGGCTTCTTTAACTACGATGCCATGGCCAATGCACTCCGTCGCGGCTATGCGACCAGCGCTACAGATGATGGCCATACTGGTGCCGGGGCTAGTTTTGTCGTTGGTCACCCGGAGAAATTCATCGACTTCGCCTACCGCGCTGAACACGAGATGGCCATGGAAGCTAAGACGCTCATCAAAGCCTTCTACGGTCGTGAGGCGCGCTATTCCTATTGGACGGGTTGCTCCGGTGGCGGGCGCGAAGGCCTGCTACAAGCCTACCGCTACCCGAACGAGTTCAATGACATCATTGCCGGTGACCCGGCGAACATCCGGCGCAACGCTTGGGCGCTCTGGCTCGCCGTTCAAACCTTCAAAGACTCCGACGCGTATATTTCGCCTGAAAAATACCCAATGATTCATTGCGCCGTTCTCGACGCCTGTGATGCAAACGACGGGCTAAAGGATGGTCTAATCGAGGATCCAGAGAACTGTCACATCGACTTCAAAGCTTTACAGTGTAAGGCTGCGGATGGCCCCGACTGCCTGACGCCACGTCAGGTCCACACCGCGCAGACAATCATAAGTCCCGCCACGACCAGAACAGGCAAAGTGCTTTTCCCGCGCCTTGAGCCTGGGACCGAACTCGGTTGGGCTCGTCTCGCCGGGGGACCGAGCCCCGCCGATCTCTTCCTAGACGAGTTCCGCTATGTTGTGTACCAGGATCGAAAATGGGACTGGAGGACCTTCGACCTTGAACGCGACTCTGCCAAGGCGGACGCAATCGATAAAGACATCGACGATCTCGATCCCCACCTTGCCTCTTTCGCCAAGCAAGGCGGTAAGCTGCTCATCTATCACGGCTGGGCTGACCAGCAGGTAGCGCCGGGCTCCAGCATTGAATTCTACAAATCGGTCCTCACCCTCAGCGCAAATCCCGAACAAGCTGCGAACTGGATCCGACTCTTCATGGTTCCCGGGATGGGGCACTGCTTAGGTGGAGAGGGCCCGGATACCTTTGACAAGATCAGTCTCATCGAGCAATGGGTCGAGCAGGGCAAAGTTCCAGAGAAGATCATAGCTGCCCATCAGACAGCAGGTAAGGTCGATCGCACTCGGCCTCTTTGTCCTTACCCGCAAGTTGCTCACTACAACGGGACCGGCAGCATCGATGACGCATCCAATTTCACCTGCCGTTTGCCCCAATAGCCGTTTCGCGAGTTGGTCTATGGGGCCTTGGTCCTTTGAGCGGGAAGACTCCACTCGGTTCAGAATACAAGAATACACAAACGTTCGTAAACGTCGTTACCCCGAGGGAGCCTAACATGCTGCGCGGCTCTTCTTGCAGTGAGCACAGAGGCTTCCCATTACTCTGTCATGGGTAAACAACACTGCCGGCGGATAGAACAGACCTAACCTATCGCGTCATTCCAACGGAACAGGGTAAATCCACAGCGCTCCCCGAAAGGGGAAAGTACATCGCAAGATGCACCGATGGCGGTGCGGACAACAGATGAGGGAGAAAGCGAATGCCGCTCTGTAATGGAGCGGATATCGGTTGCGTCAGCTACACCGACAACATCACCGGACGCGAAAGCGGGCGGACTTCCCTTTGGCGCTTCACACGAGAGAACTTGACTAATCGGCTCATGAGGCAAAGCAGATGTGAAATGCGATGAGGGCCGATGCGGCAACTAGACTGCAAGGCCAGGGTTCCAGGTGCCTTTCGGATCATGGTGATCGCTATTTCTTGAAGTAACTTGGCGCTTGCGCGTGTTTCTACCAGCGAGCGCTGAATGACCTATCGGGCTTGGCCATCATTCGGGCGTCACACAAGGAACCACTTGTCGACTGTGGCGACGGTAAACTCGGAAATCCTCGTCTGTCGTCAGGATGATGGGGTCGGCAAGCGCTTCGGTCATGCGAACGAGGCAAGCATCGGCGAGGCTCATGGGAACGTCGGAGTATTTCTCGATCAGTTTGGTAACTGGCTCTATGTTCTGAGAAAGCTCGAAGGCGACGACCACGGCACGGCGGCGAAGCAATTGACCGAGGCTCGGTGCGCCGCGCTCTCCGAGAAGGTGGTACGCCTCGGACAAAGCTGCTTCGCATGTTGACCAAGGCGGACCCAAATCGTGGGCTTGAGTCACGGCCCATTCGTGGTGAGCGTCGCGGTTGCTAAGCAGCGCCACCACAAAGCCCGCGTCAGCGAGAACGCTTCTGGCCATAGCCCGTGGCTCGCAAATACGCTTTCTTGCGCCCAGTTAGGTCGGTCGGTAATCCGTCAACCGATCCGACGAGATCGGCAATAGCATTGAACGAGGCAATGCTCCGCCGGCGCGGGCGGGGGGCGAGCTGGAGCCGTTCGCGCACTACATCGGACTTCGAGATCTTCCGGCCCCGGGATTCTTCCTCGATGTCCGCAACCAGTGGCTCGGGCAATCGTACCGTGAGAGTCTTCATGACGTTAGTGTATTACATCTCCGGCAGGTCTGCAAGACAAGCCGAACCGCCGACAGCCACGGGGAATGTGTTCCGGTCTCCAGGGCGATGAGACTTCGCGGTATCCTTTCAAATGTCTGCTTCACCGCCTCCGGTGTCGTCGCTAGTTTCTGTTCCAGAAGGACTTCGCCCGCTTCATCCAAAACGCAGTAGTTCGACGAGCGATCGCCGAGGTCCACACCAATCGTGAGCTTGTGTCCTTTGAAAATCATGTTTCCATTTACCCGAACAGTGCTAGTCTTTTTCATAGCCGGTCTCCTTTTCTTTGCGCCTCCAGCGCGTCGATCCTTGGGAGCTTAATGCATCCCGCGGAGACCGGCCTTCTCATCCCATCTGGTAAACGCGGTGATCGTCCATCCGGATTTCAAGTCTCCGATTATTAATCGGGCACTAAGGATTCCAATAGTTGCTGCACTCCACTTTTTGTTCTACCTCGACTGGCTTATCGAGCACGAGATAAGGTTTAAAAATCCATTTTCGCACTGCATTCTCGCACGCCTTGTATTCCTCAGGAGGACCTGAAATTGCGTGGGCACTTATGACATGCCCATCCTTCCCGACGATAATTTCTACTTTCACAGTAAAATGCTGTTGCCTCAACGATGCTGGCCATTGAGGAATGCTCGACATGTCTATGGGCACGAGATGCACACCCGAGACACGGTTACCGAGCGGACCGACCGCGTCGCGCGGTGGCAAGAAACTCGCGTCATCGACATGAGATAGAAATTCGATGGTTTCGAAGTGCAATTTCAGATAGGGCTTCCCGCCATCCGTTACATCGACTTCTTGCTGCAATGCTACGTCCCTGAAGCGGCTCAATTCGATTGTAGACCGTCTGGAACCAGCCAAATCCACGGGTATACCGAAGGACTGAACTGTCGGGTTCAAAACAATACTGGGTGGGGTCGCTGATTCCGGAATCTCTCTCAATAAATACGCACTGAAGCTTGTAACCGCTGAACGTGCGCACCACATTTCTTCCATGGAGGCCCTGCAGTGTCGCAGCGTAATAAAATGGTGCAATTACTTCTGACCGAACTTGTGATTGTACGCGGTCGGGCCACTGCTGGTCTCCCTGACGAAACAAGCCCTTGTCAGTTGCGTAGTCCGTTTGGTTGAAATTATCGCTCTTGTAAATGCGTTTGTACCCTTTTTTCGCCCGCCCAATATTCTTCGTAAATACCGCTGTGCACGTTGTCGCCATCTTCATCAAATTGGTCGTAGGTCACAACAACGTGCCACGGGAGCACATCTGCCGATTGCAGCCCGTTCAGCGCTGCCTCTTTGGCTATCCAACTCGGTAAGTCAATAGCGTCCGCGCTCAGCTTTTTGTCCACCCTTAAGTTGACGCTCACGGACGTTATCGGAGGCACAGCAACAACCGAATCGGACTTTGTCTCTGTTGCGACAATCAGAGTTTTCTGGTTCGCAAGGCCGTTTGCCGGAGTGGGGTGACTCTCTTGCCCGTGGACTAAGGCGGACGAAGCAAGGACTAATATCGAGAGCAATACAAAGTCAGCTTGTTTTGGCATTCGTTGCACGCAACCTCGTGGTTGTAGCTTGTGGAATTCTACATCATACTGCCCGGTTAACGCCGTTACTGGAAAAGTGGATTTTTGGACAAGCGGAATTGAATCGCAAACCTAGGGCGTTCGTCGGTCTATTCCGACGCATCAAGCCGATAGCTTCCGGCCTGCGCATGATTCAGGACGAATAAGGACGCTCAGCGTGTTCACGTCAGCGTCGCCGCGCTGCCTCGATGGCGGCGACGTCGATCTTCTTCATCGTCATCATCGCCTCGAAGGCACGCTTTGCCTCATCGCCACCAGCCGCGAGCGCATCGGTTAGTGGGCGCGGGGTGATCTGCCAGGAGAGGCCCCAGCGGTCTTTGCACCAACCGCATGCGCTTTCCGTTCCGCCATTGCCGACGATCGCGTTCCAGTAACGGTCCGTCTCTTCCTGATTGTCCGTCGCGATCTGAAAGGAAAAAGCTTCGGTGTGCCGGAACGCCGGGCCGCCGTTGAGACCGAGACAGGGAATGCCCAGGACTGTGAACTCCACAGTTAGCACATCGCCCTTCTTGCCGCTCGGATAATCACCGGGAGCCTCGTGAACCGCGGTTACTTGACTATCCGGAAAGGTGGTGGCGTAGAAGCGCGCCGCCTCATGCGCGTCTCTGTCGAACCAGAGGCAGATCGTGTTCTTTGGCTTCATGTTCGTGTGCTCCTTGTGCTCGATCAGGGCGAACCCCGCTGGTCGTGATCCCCACGGATTATAGAAGAGAAGCCGGCAAAGTCCCGGTAAACGCTGCCGTACAAGTGCCGGTCGCCGACATTTTAGGTCTACAATCATTGCGTGGACCACCACACCGTCGCGGTCGTCAGTATTACGGGTACCTGTCTTGATGTGCTGGGTAGTCTCTATCTGGCCTACGACCTGTTGGGTGGACAACACGGTCCGTTGCGCCTGCTTACCCGTGCCGTAACGTACGCCGTTGTTTTCGGCATCGGCTATGGACTTGGCCTGGGTCTCTTCTTTGGGCTGGCTTCCGGTTTGGCCAGCGGTATTACCTTGTCGATTGAATTCAGCCGGGCATCTCGTGGGCTGGATCATTACTCATTGCCTTGGGAAGGACTGTTTGCCTCTGTTCGAGGGTTTGCTTTCGGAGCCGGGCTGTATCCGATGGTGGGCTTCGGATTCGCCATTGCGTTTGCCATTCTGGTCACCGCCGGGCAAATCCTTGCCTACTCTCGCGGAATGCGTCCTGCGGCCGAATATGCAGCGTCTCGGCGTCCACGGCTTACGCGTCGTCAGTTTTGGGGAACGGTGCTGCGTACCGTCGGCTACACGGCCACAGCGTTAATCTG
>Ga0207008_10046_pt1 | contig 37207 bp, 40 predicted proteins | sample Alteio_BWMinCont_83_FD_153489 | JGI IMG/M metagenome (GOLD analysis project Ga0207008, IMG submission 153489) | Enriched cells from forest soil in Barre Woods Harvard Forest LTER site, Petersham, Massachusetts, United States -... | ecosystem: Environmental > Terrestrial > Soil > Temperate forest >... | reverse complement strand
TTATTTGGCGAGATTTCCGAAGAATTTTTCAATCTCCTGTATTTCCCCTTTTACCCATGGAACTGAGCCTGATGCCCAGGAAAAAAATGAGGGTGCGAAATTATGTATGGCTTTATACACTACGGATTCATTTTCGTGTTGTTTTGGAATCAGATGCACCATATCTGCCAGCCAGAAAAAAAGACTTATAAAAAAACACATTTTAAGCACACTGAAAATGATACCCAAAAGCCTGTTGATAGTTCCGAGCTGAATTATTTTTACAACTTTTTCAAGCAGTTTCCCAATCCATAATACGAGCAGGTAAACAAGGACAAATACCAAAAGATAGCTGACAAAAGGAAGCCATTTTGAATTCCCAGTGTACGGAACAACCAGTTCCATAAGTTTGTGTGTGACTTTGAGGCAAGCTATTATGGCAATGACAAAGGCAAGAAAAGAAGCAATTTCAATGATAAAACCTTTTCGAAAGCCGGAAATAATTGCGAGGCCTAAAGGCAAAATCAGGATCAGGTCAATGGTATTCATGCCTGATTTTTACCCGAGCAATTCTTTTGCAATGGTAGAAATCAATTTTCCATCGGCTTTGCCTGCCAATGCTTTCATGGCCAACGGCATCAGTTTTCCGATATTCTGGGCTCCTGAAAGATTATTCTCGCTCACAATACCGGCAATGATATTACGAACATCATCCTCACTCATTTGCTTGGGCAAAAAAGATTCTATAACGCTAAGTTCTTCTTCTTCAGATTTCGCGAGATCAGCCCTGTCCTGTTTAATATAGATTTCAATGGATTCTTTACGTTGTTTTACCAGCTTTTGAAGCAGCTTGATCTCAGTATCCTGGTCTATTTCTGCATCACCTTTATCCGTTTTAGCCAGTAATAAAGCAGCTTTAATAGCCCTGTAGGCTCTAAGTGATGGCTCGTCTTTGGCTTTCATGGCATTTTTAATGCCTTCGTTAGCAGTTTCGGTAAGACTCATGTTTGTATTATTTAATTCAGGTGCAAAATAACGAAAATTCCGGGTCGAAACGGTATCATACAATTGGCGATATATAGCTATAAGTGTAAATTTGAAAATCGAAACTATCCGAAAAGGGGATATTAATTTTAAAATGACGAACAGAAAAAATTTTTCAGGCGGAGCCAAATGGGAGAATATCGTAGGCTATAGCCGTATGGTGAAGGTCAGCAACATAATTTATGTATCAGGTACGGTTGCAGCAGACAATGATGGAAATACTGTAGGCATAGAAGACCCTGAAAAACAGACACAATTTATCATCCGGAAAATTGAGAAATACCTGATGCTTGCAGGGGCTTCACTTAAAAATGTTGTCCGAACACGTTTGTTCGTAACAGATATAAGCCAATGGGAAGCAATCGGAAAGGCTCACGGTGAAATATTTGGAACCATAAAACCAGCTACAACAATGGTTGAAGTCAAAGCGCTAATCCATCCTGATTACCTGGTTGAAATAGAAATAGACGCTGTAGTAGAATAGGAATAAAAACCTGGTTTAGAACGGGATAAAAATATTTTATTCCCTGCTTCCTGAACCAAAGCCTATGCTGCTTTTGGTTCCCTGTTTGCGCATATCTTCACGAAGCGAAAGCATATACAAGGCAGCATTTGCTGCTTCTTCTCCTTTGTTTCCATGCTTGCCACCGGCTCTTTCTTTAGCCTGTTCTAAACTATCAACGGTAAGAACGCCAAAACCAACCGGGTGGTTTGAGCGCGCCTGCAACTGGATGAGCGTTAAAGTAACGGCTTCTGAAATATAGTGGAAGTGTGGCGTTTCGCCTTTAATAATACAGCCTATAGCTATTACTAGGTCGGCTTTTTCATATTCAAACAGGAACTGAGCCCCCAAAGGAAGTTCGAATGAGCCTGGAACATGTTGAATGATAATATTTTCCGGATCAATGCCTGCTTCAATCAGCGTTTTTTTTGCTGATGCTGCGAGGACCTCCGTTATTTCTCTGTGCCAGCCTGAAACAACAATCCCTGCTTTTTTCTTTTTTGTATTTTCGTTCAAAGAAAAAGATAAGTTAGATGCTGATGGATCGGACGACATAACAATCAGATTTGGTAAATGCAGTAGAGACTAGTCTTTGAATCCGTTTTCAGCGTTGGCTCTCTGAATCCACTTGTCTATATCTCTTGCAACGTAAGTATTTGGATATTTATCCTTGATCTTTTGATAAACTTCCTTTGCTTTTGCAAAATCACCGAGTTTTTCATAAGTCAGCCCTGCTTTTTTATAAAATTTCGGTGCAGTAAAATCATTTTCGCTGAATTCAGCAGCCTTCATATAATATTTTGCTGCTGATTCATAATCCTTTAACTGTGAATATGCATCTGCTATTCCTCCTTGAGCAAGAGGGTAAACGATAGGGCTTTTCAGATGAAAATCCTGGAGGTTATCTATGGCATCCTGGTATTTTCCTTCACGCAGTTTGGCCATCCCAATATAATAATGAGCATCCTGCCCTGCTTTTGTATTTCCGTATTCGTCCGCAACATCTTCCATGCCTGTAGCATAACCATCACCTTTCAGAGCAAGCTTTACTGAATCCAATTCATAATAACGTTCTGCCCTGAAAAAAGCCTTTTGAGCTTCATCTTCGCGACCGCTATTGTAATAAAAGTATCCTGCAGCTGCCACAATCAGGACACCAAGCCCAATACCACCGTAAATGACCATTTTACGATTTCGTTCAAAAAAATCAGTAAAAGAAAAGGCTATTGGCTTATTAGAAGGAATATTGCGGACTTTTTCAGCAATTACTTCTGTATTTTCAAGACTATTTTCAGGTTTCTCGGTATTTTCCATGTCGTATTTAAAAAAGGAACAGCAAATTTAGAGATTTATTGCAATTATCAATCATTCAGGAAAGGATAATCCGCCTGGCTGTAAATATCTTTATAAATCTCTGATGAATCAGGCAGAGGAGATTGCTCAGCGAAGTGTACGGCTTCGTCAACCTCGTTTTTTACTTTTTCAATAATCTCATTTATTTTGGCTTCATCTGCAAAACCGTTGTTTTGAATGGTATGAAGAACATGATCTATAGGATCTTTGGCTTTATATTCATCGAGTTCTTCCCTCGAACGGTATTTTGCCGGGTCGCTCATAGAATGGCCTTTGTAGCGATAGGTCTTTATTTCAAGAAAGGTTGGGGTAAACTGTCTTGCCCGGGCTGCAGCTTCTGAAATGGCTGTATGTACGGCTTCACATTCCATTCCATTTACCTGAAAAGAAGGCATTTCGTAAGCACTGCCTATTTTGTACAGGTCTGGCACATTGGTTGTTCTTTCAACTGCTGTGCCCATTCCGTATTCGTTGTTTTCACAAATAAAAATAATAGGAAGCTTCCAAAGCATGGCAAGGGTAAAGGTTTCATGAAGCGCACCTTGCCTCACAGCACCATCCCCCATAAAACAAAGGCAAATATTATTAGTCTTTTTATATTTCTCAGCAAAAGCTATACCTGCACCCATAGGTATCTGGGCGCCTACTATACCATGTCCCCCGTAAAAATTGTGTTCTTTGGAGAACATATGCATGGAACCACCTCTTCCGCCGGAACAACCTGTTGATTTCCCGAATAATTCAGCCATGACTTCTTTTGGTGATATTCCTTTAGCAATGGCATGCGCATGATCCCTGTATGCTGTTATTACTTTATCAGTACTTTGTATGGCAGTCAACATTCCAGCCGCAATGGCTTCCTGGCCTATATACAGGTGGAGAAAACCCCTGATGGCCTGACCATAGAATTGTGCACATTTTTCTTCGAACCGACGCATGAGAAGCATCTTTTCATACCAAAGAAGATATGTATCTGCCGAAAATCCATTTATTGATTTAAGCTTGCCATTTGATTGTTCCGCTTTCGAAACCTTTTCTGCAGTTTGCGCCATATTAAGTCAAATAAAGCAGCAAATTTAACTTTTTTTTTGGATATAAAGATGCCATAATGACCTAATAAGCCTGCCTGATCATAATCAAGCAATAATTCAGCGGACTTGCAGGGTTTTGAAATCCTGATCAGATACCGTAGGTGCCGAAGGAATTGTTATGACATTGAATTCAAAATGGTTGGCTGTATGGCATGTATTGCACGTTTGGGTAAGAATACCATAATCTTTTTTAAACTGATTGATATCCTGCTTTTCGATATCATGATTTATGGCATTTATCGGCTCACTAAGCATTGTCAGACTCTTCGTTTCCGGCCTGTCGGTTTCTATTTCTTTTGCCTGGTCCACGGTTTCTTTAATTTCTCCTATTTCAAAATCAGCTAGTTTCCAGTTTAGACCAGTACCTGCAAACCACAGTTTTTCATGATGCAACTGTATATTGGTCATTAGTTCACCAAGTCCGGGTTTCATTTTCTGAACAAACAAATTCAAACTGTCGACTTTATTCTGCAGCATTTTAAGAGATGTTTCTTCCTTCGCATTGTTTGTACAAGCTTGTATGCCAAATGCAAGAACGGAAAGTAAGAATATGATTCGCATTGCCGGATTAAGTATTTTCATAGTATTAAATGATCAGAAGTCAAATATTGTTTAAAGTTGAGATCCAAAACTAACTAATTGTGGTTGAAATCTTATGGATGCAAGGAAAATCCGAATGTAAATTTTTTATCAGGATATTTTTTATAGTTTTGGGCGTGGGAATCTTTAATAATGTCTGCGCGATTATTCAAATGCGATACCTGCCTTTAATTTTTATTTTTAGTTTGTTTTCTTATCCAGCCTGTGCTCAAAAAACGGATTCAGTATTCCACGGTATTCCCGTTGTACCTTTTATAACTCATGACGGGGCAAAGAATTCAGACAGCGTACGAAAAATAATTTATGCTGAGATTGGAAATAAGCTAAATGACCGGGAAAGGAACCTCGACTTTTATCACATCATGCTCAATATTTCAGAACCAAGTACCATTTCCGGAATCGGGACTGACTACACCTTTGAGGAAAACCGTTCAGATCAAAAGAAACCTTATCTATTTGATCTTGATATCAAAGCGCCTGTTGCTCTTGGGGGGAAAACATGGAATCTTTTAAGTATTCACCTGATACCTGAATTTATGGTACGGGTATTCCAGGATGACCCACGTTTTAACGATAAGTCACATGCAGTGCGGACACCAAGTTATATTCCTGCTGGCATTGTATATTTTGCACCCGGGCCTAAATGGTGGAACAGGGAAAAAGGTAGTTTAACGGCGAAATATATCGGATTTAAATTTTTTCACAATTCCAATGGTCAGGACGGCTCTGAGTTTGGAGGGCCATACGCTACAAATCCCGGACAAATAAATCTTTATAATGGTAATTTTGAGGAATTCGGTGTGTTTGAATTATCCTTTGGTCATATTCACGAATATATCAGCAGCTATTTGCCAAACAGGGAAACAAATGTGAAACGCAAATTAAAAGTTGCAGAACAAAGAGTGCGGCCTGATATTTCAAACAGACTGGTATATTGGCATATAGGATATGAATATCATCCCGATTTTTTTACCGATCCTGAATTCTTAATGTATCATCTTTATGGCCGCGACAGGATAAATTTCCAGGCAGGGTATTCCATTATGCCGTCTTATCGCGATGTTATTCTGGGTGCTGATGAAAAAAAATATTATGCAGTGACCCCGAACCAGGCAAAAGAATCCTGGCGTTTTGTTTTGAATTTTTCATATATCGCAGATATTCAATATAATGAAGGCGATATGAGCACTCAGAAAAGCATTCCTTTTATTAATTTTTCAAGAAGAATGAATACGAACATTACAGCCTATCGCAGAATGCCCGGCACACAGAATGCCGGTTTATTTTTGCAGGCCGGATATTATGGTTCAGACTATTATAATATATATTTTCAGCAGAGTTTATGGCAGATAAGAGCAGGTATTGCACTCGCATTTTTCAGATTCCCTGATACTCATGATTTTTCAAATAATCTGTCACATTAATTATTTCCCTTTTTTTCAGACAAGACTAATGCAAGGTCTGGAACGATGCTAAAGTTTTACCTTCTTGTTGTTTTGTTTTTTTACGTCCAATTTTATTTACTTTCCGGCCAATTTTCATTGAGACAAGCCTTTATTCTAATTCAATTCAAATCGTATAACGGGTCAGGAATTATTTTTTTTTGCCAGCCGTGATGCGTAGAATTGTCTGGTATATTAATTGAAAATTAAAAAATACGGACTATCTTGCCTGAAATTTAAAGAGCATAAAATTGAGCGAAATTATTTTATCCGCAGAGGGACTGCTTAAGCGGTTTGGAAGTCTGATTGCCGTTAATAACCTTTCGTTTCAAATTGAGAAAGGAAGTGTTTTTGGTCTTCTTGGCCCCAATGGAAGCGGAAAATCTACGACATTGGGAATGTTGTTGAGTGTACTTAACCCGGATGGGGGGACATTTAAATGGTTTGGTGAAAACGGCGGTTCCGACCAACGCAAAAAAATAGGAACCATGCTTGAAGGCCCCAATTTTTATAGTTATCTTTCTGCTTATAACAACCTGAGAATTAACGCAACTATAAAAGAAGTACCAAATTCTGAAATAGAACGAGTACTAAAAAAAGTGGGATTATGGGAGCGCAGAAACAGTAGGTATCGCACATTTTCCACAGGCATGAAACAAAGGCTTGGAATTGCCAATGCTTTATTGGGTAATCCACAGTTATTAATCCTCGATGAACCCACAAATGGTCTTGATCCGCAAGGAATTGCCGAAGTAAGAGATCTGATCAAGGAAGAAGCTGAAAATGGCCAGACCATATTGCTGGCCAGCCATTTGCTTGATGAAGTAGAAAAAGTATGTACGCATCTTGCAGTTTTACAAAAAGGGAACATGTTGTTTTTGGGTGAAACCGAGGTATTTACAAAAGGGAAAAAACGCATTGAAATAAGCGCTCAGGACATTCCGTCTCTGATGGCCGAACTTAAGAACTATTCACAGATAGAGAAAATAACCCAAAAGGAAAATATATTGTTTTTGCAGGTGCAGCCTGAATTTGAAACCCAGGAACTTAACAAGTTTCTTTTTCAAAAGGGAATCATTCTGAGCCATCTTGCAATAGAAAAACACGCACTTGAAACACAATTCCTGGAACTTACTTCAAAATCATGAAAAAACTCCTTCGTCTAGAATTTATTAAATACAGCAGGTCTACCATATTCTACATATTTATCGGGTTGTTTATGGCTCTTGTCGTACTTTCCGAAATCGGCAGTTTATACCTTGCTAATAAATTCGGGGTTAAGCTTGGTTTCTCAACATTATGGCCAAGCCTGATTAATACCGCCGGACAAATGAATATTTTTATTGGTATCATCATTATGGTGTCTATAACATCTGAATATCAATACCGTACGATCAGGCAGCATGTCATAGACGGGCTGGACAAAAGTGATCTTTTTATAGCGAAATATATATATGGTATTTGTCTTTCATTATTTGCAGTCGTATTTGTTGCCATTTCGGTAATTATAGCTGGTTATATAACCGGTGCCTCAACAACAGGTTCAGGGCCATGGGATGGCAGCCAGCTTCTGGGTAGTTATTTTGTCCAGGTTTTAGGATATGTAAGCATGGCAATATTTTTCGCATTTTTATTACGGACTACGGCTGTAGGGATCATTGTTTATTTGTTTTACATGCCTTTGGAGTCATTATTAGGCAGCCTTATTTCATACATTTCTCATAACGACACAACTATTCCTCAATATTTTCCAAAGGCAATATTTTCCAATATTATACAAAATCCGGGAGTTATCAAATTAGCAAATGCTGCAAAAGCAGCTGCGCCTGCCAAAACCATCAATATATTATCTGAACAAAACACGCTTATAATTGGCTTTGTATATATTATTTTATTTGCGGCGGGTAGTTATTGGCTGTTAAAGAAACGGGATTTGTAATTCTGAACACAGAAGAACATTTCCTGCCAAAAGCCCAATCTGGAATTAGTGCAAAAATTTATAATTTTAAATCAAATAGATTTTATAGTTTTGAAATTGAAAATTGGGCTTATTCTAAAGGATTGTTGAAAAAAAATCATCATAGCGTAGTGCGCTCTGCATGGAAAGTATTGCTTTTTCTGATACTTTCTGAAATGATGATACCACGTATTTATGCTGCCCGGTTTTCAAGGGATAGTCTTGTAAAAATTGCCAATTCTAATCAACCGCCATGGGTCAGGATTTCGTCATTATTAATCCTGAGCGATCATTATAGCAGTTATTTCAAGGATTCAGCTTTGATGTATGCAAATCAGGCGCTTGAATTGTCTAATAAGACATCTAATCTGCGAGGAGTGGCAAATTCCTATTATGCTTTTGGGCAAATATATATCAATGCAGGAAACCTTGCTAAAGCAAGGTCTTATTATCTGGATGGTATTCATTTATGCGAAATGAATAAGGAAATAGACGGACAGATAGAGGGATATATGCATATTAGTTTCTTTTACCAGATACTTGGGAAAAACGATAGTATGATGTATTACGGATTGAATGCTTTGGCCTTGTCAAAAAAGACAGATAATATTGAAATTCAGGCTGGTGCTGCACATGATGTAGGCAATTTATATTCGCTGGAAGGGAATAATGATAAAGCATTGTACTACTGTAAACTATCTCTTGATACATGGAAAAAAATCGGACATTCCAATATAGCTGGCGTTTTGAGTGATATAGGGAATATATATTATTATCAAAAAGATTACCGTAATGCATTAATATACTATAGGCAAGCTTATGTGAATGCTGGGAGGAATTATGACCCTGCTGCTTTTGGATATAGCCTGAACAATATCGGACTTGTTTATTATCAGCTTGATAGTGTAGAACCTGCTATAGAATATTTTAAGAAATCAATCAGCTATTACAATCTTAATATGAACAAACAGGGTATAGCTAATGTTGAAGAAAACCTGGGAAAGACCTATCTTAAAATAAAAAAGTACAAAGAAGCGCTGGATCATTCAAAGATTAGTCTCGAAATGTTTGTTTTTCAGGATTATAAGAGGGGTGTTGAAGAAGCGTATGCAACTATGGCAGAAGGAGAAGCAGGACTTAATGATTATAAAAATGCATGGCTATATCAAAAACTTGCTTCCCAGTTTCTTGACAGCATCAACAGAGTCAATCTCAATAAAGCAAACACTGATTTTGAGACAAAAATGGAGATTGTGCGTGCTGACAATGAAAATAATTTATTGCGTGAAGAAGCGTCAAGGCAAAAGGCCGAGTTAAATAAGAAAAATCAATTTGCTTTCTTTATCAGTACCGTAATGATTTTATGCCTGATTATTGCTTTTCTGGCCCTGAGCAGTAACAGAAAAAGGAGAAATCAACTTCTCTTATTATCTAAACTTAATGAGGAAATAATACAGCAAAAGCAAACGCTTGAAGAATCGGATGAGCTGAAGACAAAATTATTCTCAATCGTTTCTCATGATTTTAAGAGTCCTCTTGCATCGCTCCAACTATTTCTTTCCATGTTTGAAGAAGGAGATTTTACCAAGGAAGAGGTTAAGGAATTATCAGGTAAACTTATGGAAAGAATGAATGTCACCTTTTCATTTATAGAAAACCTGCTAAGCTGGGCACAAAGCCAACTTAAAGGATATACGCCTAATTTGTCGAAAATTGACCTGCATAAATTGGTGGATGAAAATTTTGAACTTTATAACAGGCAAGCCGAATGGAAAGGAATAATGTTTCAGAATGACATAAATGAGGATGAAATCTTAATTGCTGATTCGGATATGCTCAAACTTGTATTGAGAAACCTTATGTCAAATGCCATAAAATATACAGGCAATGGAGGATATGTTACCATATATTCTGTAAAGAGTAAAAATAGTATCACTGTATCAGTTAGCGACACAGGGGTCGGGATGTCCCAGGAAATGATTGGAAAAATATTCTCAGGACAAAGAGTCAACACCTATGGCACATTTAACGAGCCTGGCACCGGTCTTGGTTTACGATTGTGCAAAGAATTTCTTGAAAAAATAGGCGGGGCTATTCGTGTGAAAAGTGAATTGGGTAAAGGCTCTACATTCAGTTTCGATATTCCGTTCGAAGTTTAAACCTGGAAGTTTTCTATGATTACTGAAGGACCAATTCCCGGAAAAGTTTGTTCAACATGTCATTGGCATCTGTGCATAATCCCGGGTGAACTTTAGACGTTTGTACCACTGTACTTCTTGTAGCTGTTAACCATCTGAATCGTTCTGCTACAGGCAGTTTGCCAATCGGTCCTGAAAGAGAGCCACCTTCGCAAATTCGCTCAAAAGATTCAAGATATTCCTGAATTTCTCCGATGTCCGATTTTGAATTAAAGCTTGTGATTCGCTTTTCATCGAGCTTATAAAGCAATTTCAGAAATTTCTCTCCTGAACAAAACAAAACCACCCCTACATTGAGAAATTCTTCTCTTTCTACGGCAGGCACTATCCTGATTACGGCGTATTCAAATAATTGATTGTCTGGCATTTTCTGCATCATTTACGAATATTTCAGAATGTGAAAGCCGTGATATAAGGTATCTTGAATAAGCATTTCTATGTTCATCTAAAGAATGAAAAGGTGCATCAATCAGTAGCCAGGATTCAGGGATTAGATTAACGATTGAATCTATCAATTCAGGTGTCAGTTTCTCTCGGGATTTTTTGTCAGCCCATGACATTTCTTTGGCCTGCGAAAGTAGCACATGGTCTTTGATCATCGAAAATGGTTTTAATGCCTGCTCTTCCCAGTTCTGCCAGTTGTGATGAAAATAAAGGGATGCACCATGATCAATTAGCCACAATTCTTTGTGCCATAAGAGCATATTGGTATTCCGGCAGGTTCTGTCAACATTGGTAAGCAGGCAATCGAGCCAAACAATTTGCGAGGCAAGAAAGGGATCTACTTTGGTTACAACGGGGTCGAAAGTGATGGCTCCTGTGAGGAAATGAAGTGCCAAATTTAAACCTACACTAAATTTGAGCAAGTCCTGGATTTCTTCGTCGGCTTCAGTTCGTCCAAAAGCTTCATCGAGATTTGCAAACACAATTTCCGGCACTTTTAATCCCAAAGCCCGGGCAATTTCACCACCGATCAATTCTGCTATCAGTGCTTTGGAGCCCTGGCCGGCTCCTCTGAATTTTAAAACATATAAGAAACCATCGTCCGCTTCTGCTATTGCGGGCAAAGAACCCCCTTCACGCAGAGGCATGACATATCTTATAACGTTTATGGTTCTGATTTCAGGAATATTGGTTTTCATTGTGATCCCTTTCAGGATTAATTGAAAGCAAAAATACAATTATCAGTGCTTATATAGGCCGTATGCTCGTATTTGAATATATATATTATGGATAATCAAAGTTTTATAAGATAAAATGGTTTTTCATATTTCATAATATTGTGTTTGAGATTATCGTTATATTTTACCTGTCATTATCTTTGCTTTTTAGATATTTATAGTATGAAATACTTAATGCTTCTTTTAATTTTTATTCCGGTAACAATTTTCGCCCAGGAGACTTGTGAAGTTGCTTATGTTCATGTCTTTAAGGTACTTGATAGCTTGCCTGTAACTCCTGAAATTCAAAATTCGTGTAATATTATGGCGGATTCTTTGGCTTATAATGCCATGTTAAAAAAGAAAGAATACAAGAAGAAATACAAAGAAAGCAAAATCATTGAGCGGAAAATTAAACAGGACGAAAAAGACGACAGTACAGTCTTTGCCAAAGCAAAAAGAAAAATGATGGAGAAGGTTTATATGAAGAAAATAAATGCCGCCACGATTGTCATTTATGATAAAGGGAAAAAGTATAACTCAGTGATTAATGCGGATAGTCCATTATTTGCAAAGCTGCCGGATAAATCTTGCGATGAAACAGATAATTGTTTGAAGCTAGTGCGAGAGATGCTGAAGTAGAGCGTAGAGCGAAGAGGAGACCTAGTAAGTTTTTTTTAGATTATTTTTTAGTTTCGTATGATGTTTTCTTACAAAAAACTGGAGGTTTATAAAAAATAATTTTATCTGAATCAATTGGTTTATAGGTTTTTAAAACAAAATGATAAGATGCCGCGGTATTTTAAGGACCAATTTGGCAGGGCAACCTTAAGTATTATGCTCAACATTGCTGAAGGAAGTGGGAAGTTCAGTAATAAAGATAGAAGGAACTTTTATATCACAGCCCGAGGGTCTGTTTTTGAATGTAATTCGATACTAAAATTCCTTTATGATGAATCTGAAGTCTCCCAGGAATTATATACAGAGATGTTTAACCGATATGAAGAAATTTCAAGGATGTTGTACGCAATGATTCAGAATCTAAGTAAAGAGCTAAAATAAAAAAGCGAAGAGGATTTCGCTCTCGCATTATCGCTCTTCGCTCTTTAGTTTTTGAACTAAGGGTGCTATTTCCACCTTTCGCTCTTCGCTTTCGCGCTCTTCACTCTTTTCAAGGTGCGGAAGGAGGGACTCGAACCCGCACACCTCTCGGCACCAGATCCTAAGTCTGGCGTGTCTACCAATTCCACCACATCCGCAATCGAGGCGCGAAGATAAGAACTTGAGATCAATTTCCGAATCTTTTAGATTTTATTGCATCATCTGGCCACAAATTTTGGTATCCCGGGAAATATTCCGTATCTTACGCCCAAGCTAATGTCAAGGAGAGGAACATGCAAGCAATAGACCCTGAGGTAGAGAAGAAGCTACTTGTAAAAGAATATCGCAATCTGCTTAAAGCCTTAAGACCTAACCTGGAGCCGGGAGAAAAAAAGGAAATCAGGGAGGCTTTTGCGCTGGCTATGGAGGCGCATAGCGGTATGCGCCGAAAATCAGGGGAATCATATATTTTTCATCCATTGGCCGTTGCCAATATATGTGCCAAAGAAATCGGGCTGGGTAAAACAGCCATTATCTGTGCATTGCTTCATGATGTAGTTGAAGATACAGACGTTACCCTGGAAGATATCGAAATTAAATTCGGGAGCAAAGTTGCCAATATAATAGACGGGTTAACAAAAATTGCTGGCGTTGTCGGCAAAACAAATTCCATCCAGGCTGAAAATTTCAGGAAGATTCTACTCACCCTGGCAGACGATGTAAGGGTAATCCTCATTAAACTGGCTGACCGGCTTCATAACATGAGAACCCTTGAGGCCATGGGAAGAAATAACCAGCTTAAAATCGCCTCAGAAACACTGGTACTTTTTGCACCTCTCGCGCATCGTTTGGGTTTGTACAGTATTAAAAATGAGCTTGAAGATCTGAGTTTAAAATACACGGAACCTATTGTTTACAAGGAGATTACGCAAAAACTTCAACAATCTAAAATTCAGAGAAACAAATATATAAGGAAATTTATTGAGCCGATCCAGGAATCGCTTTCTGAATTGAATTTTCAATATGAAATAAAAAGCAGGCCAAAATCAATTTACTCCATCTATAGTAAAATGAAGAAACAGGATATCCCTTTTGAAGAGGTATATGACCTGTTTGCCATCCGTATCATTGTAGATTCGGGACCTGAAAACGAAAAGTCAGATTGCTGGCGGGTGTATTCGATCATAACCGATTATTATAAACCAAACCCGGAACGGCTGCGGGACTGGATTTCTGTGCCCAAAGGAAATGGGTATGAATCACTGCATACAACTGTTATGGGGCAACAGGGCAAGTGGGTAGAAGTGCAGATACGAAGCAGAAGAATGGATGACATCGCTGAAAAAGGATATGCAGCGCACTGGAAATATAAGGGCGATGAAATTTCAGGAACGGATACGAACCTGGAGGAATGGATAAAGAGAATCAGGGAGTTGCTGGAAAATCCGGAATCGAATGCCATTGATTTTATGGATGATTTCAAACTGAATCTCTTTTCAGACGAAGTATTTATTTTTACTCCGAAAGGCGATTTGATTACGCTTCCCGCCATGGCTACGGCATTAGATTTTGCATTTGATATTCATACCATGGTTGGTACCCATTGCCTTGGCGCAAAGGTCAACCATCGCCTGGTGCCGCTCAGCTATAAATTAAAAAATGGTGACCAGGTTGAGATTATTACCTCCAAAAAACAAAAACCTACAGAAGACTGGCTTAATTACGTGGTAACAGCAAAGGCAAAATCGAGGATCAAAGCCAGCCTCAAAGATGAAAAGCGGAAAATTGCCCAGGAAGGTAAAGATTACCTTATTAAGAAGTTTAAAAATGCGGATTTTGGTTGGAATAATGCCAATATCCAAAGGCTTGTACACTACTTCAAACTGCGTACAAGTATTGAATTGTATTTTAATCTCGGAGTGGGCGCTATCGATAGGAGTGAGGTAGGTATTGCCTTGAAATTCTTTGAATTAAGTGATAAACTTGGCAGGGGACAAACCAGCAAAAAACCAGATGCGCCTATTAATGGTAAAAAGCCTGTACTCAAAGCACCGGATATTGTTATTGTTGGGGATGATACGGATTTGAATTATACATTTGCCAAATGCTGCAATGCCATCCCGGGGGATGATATCTTTGGTTTCGTGACTATCTCTGACGGTATCAAAATTCATCGTACCAATTGCCCCAATGGTATCAGGCTGATGTCAAATTATGGATACCGGATCATTAGGGCCAAATGGTCAACTGATCAGATCAAAGAAATACGGACATTCCCTGCCGGTGTAAAACTGGTGGGGATAGATAGTATTGGTATCGTCAGCAATATCACTGATATCATCTCCAAAGAGCTGCAGGTCAATATCCAATCCATTACGGTATCATCTATTGCCGGAGCCTTTGAAGGGTCTATTATTCTATACATATACGACCTGGAGCACCTCGAAAAACTCATCGAAAAGATTAAAGAAATCAAAGGCATCGAATCGGTTTCCCGTTTCCAGGTTGAGGAGACTGTGACAGGGGAGGAGCCGTAGGTAACAAGGGGTTTAGGATTCTGTACCCCTACATGAGAAACGTTGAAAGAATATATTTCGCTGGTTTTTATTTCTTTATGAAAATGTAGCGCGAGTTAAGATCTCCCCCTGTTGAAGAAATAAGTTCATAACCCTGGTTCTTTAGATCATTAATTTTCTTGGCGATTTTTTGATTATTTGACATGATTTTTTCTTTAGACGCAGCTGTACTCAAATCTTCTTGTCCTAAAATGGAATTACCGTCCGAAATAGAAAGCTCAGGTAGATTTTCTGATACTCTCATTACAATATACCCCCCTCCATCATTCCCACTCTTTTCCTTCGAGGTAAACGAATAAAACACAAATGCACCAGCTAACATATTCACAGCCAGGGATACGATTAGGATTTTCTTTTTCATAGTTTTTGTTTTTTAGTTTGATCAAAGATATGGGAGGGATTGGATTTTTTGATATGGGTTTCAGAATTTAATAATAGCATATCTGCGCTAACTGTTCAACCCACTTCGGGGTTGATTGTGGCTGCTTGCCTTTTTCCGCCGGTTGCACCGGCGGTTATTCACATTCAACCCTTTCAGGGTTGGTAAAAAGGATTGGTTATCAAAATCAGCAAAAGATTTGTAGGTAAGCCTGAAGGGCTTAAACAATAATAACCGTGGGTGAAACCCACGGAAAGAATAGGTAACAGCCAACAACCCCGAAGTGGGTTGAACTCCCAATTACAGTAAAAATATGTACACAGCATAAGCGGGAGGTTGGCGCATAAGTCTTTGCAGGCTTCGTTTTAAGGTTGATATCTGTTGCAAATCAGCTTTACTTACTCTTAACATTTCGTATCTTTGCTCTTCATTACTGTTCACTAATTACTGTTAACTGCTAACTGCTAACTGTAGACTGAAACTATGATTGACTACGAGGAAGTAAAACTGATATTCAGGGATTACCTGGAAGATAAAAAACAGCGTAAAACGCCTGAACGTTTTGCGATCCTTGAGGAAATCTATGGACGGAATGACCATTTTGATGTGGAGATGCTGTACCTGCAGATGAAAAACAAAAATTATCATGTCAGCAGGGCTACTGTTTATAATACCCTTGATCTTTTGCTGGAGTCGGGCCTGGTAGTCAAACATCAGTTCGGGAATAATGTAGCCAAGTATGAACGCTCATACGGATACCGTCAGCACGACCATTTGATATGCAGTTCATGCAACAAAGTTTACGAGTTTTGCGACCCGCGCCTGCAACAAATCACATCCATGATGGGGGGTATTTTACATTTCAATGTATCTGCACATTCTTTAACTTTGCAGGGCAAACCTGTAACGGACGAAAATGGAAATTGCATAAACTGTGGCAAGAAACCGGCTCTGTCCTGATTGAATCTTATCTATAAATACAAATCCTGCTGTTAAATCACTAAAATATATAATAAATGCCTGTTGATGTAATTCTTGGCCTGCAATGGGGCGACGAAGGGAAAGGAAAAATTGTTGACCTGTTAAGCAAGGACTATCCCATTATTGCCCGTTTTCAGGGTGGGCCAAATGCCGGACATACCATAATTATCAAAGGCAAGAAATTTGTTTTGAGGCAAATTCCATCGGGTGTTATCAGGGATAAGGTGATCAATGTAATTGGTAATGGTGTCGTGCTCGATCCGATTGTGTTAAAACAGGAAATTGAGAACCTTGAAGCCAATGGAATAGAATTAAAAAGCAGGCTTTTGATTTCCCGTAAAGCCAATCTGATATTACCTACCCACAGGCTGCTTGATAAATTTTATGAAAGCAGAAGTGATGAATCTAAAATAGGTTCTACATTAAAAGGCATCGGCCCGGCATACCAGGATAAAACAGGCCGCTTCGGAGTCAGGATCGGGGAAATCTGTATGCCTGATTTTGACAAGCATTATCAATCTGTTAAAGAACTGCATCTCAAATTATTAAAGGCGCTTGGATGTGAAGAAACCATAGATGACAAGGAATGGTTTGAAGCATTGGAATATGTGAAAAAACTGAAACTGATTGATGCGGAATATTATATCAATGAAGCACTAAAAGAAGGCAAGAATATACTGGCAGAAGGGGCACAGGGAACGCTTCTCGACATAGATTTCGGGACCTATCCATATGTTACCTCCTCTAATACCATAACGGCATCGGCTTGTATTGGGTTAGGTATTGCACCAGGCCAGATCAGGACGGTTTACGGCGTCTTTAAAGCTTATATCACCCGCGTAGGAGGTGGTCCCTTCCCGACTGAACTATTTGACGCTACTGGCGACTATATCTGTGAAACAGGGCATGAATTCGGTTCTGTTACAGGTCGTAAAAGACGCTGCGGCTGGCTCGATCTCGAGGCATTGAATTATGCCATTATGATCAATGGCGTAAACAAGCTGATAATGATGAAAGCAGATGTGTTAAATGAACTCGAAACCATCAATATCTGCACAGGTTATACTTCAAGCGGAGCAGAAAAACATTTCTCCGGCCTCAGTTTCGGTGAAACCATAGACCCTGTGTATAAAGAATTGGAAGGTTGGAAATGCAGCCTGGCAGAAGTAAATAACGCCAGTGACTTCCCACAAAAACTACAGGAGTATATAAAGTTTATAGAATCGCATTCTGAAGTCAAAATCGCAGTTGTGTCAACAGGCCCTGAAAGGGATGAGTCAGTATTTATTTAAGAGCATCTCTAAAAAACTCTTTTATTGCCTCATCCTTAATCCCCGTCTGCTTCCGGGCAGGCTTCTCTAAAAGAGAAAGGTACAAGGTAGTTTTTAGAGATGCCCTTAAGAGAGAATCGTTCTCCATTCCTCCTCTCTCAATACGGTCGCACTCTGCTCTCGCTCTTCGCTCTCAAATCAGTGTTCCCAAAGATCGTCTTCTTTCTCTACGAGCTGATTTTTGATTCTTTCAGATTCGTAAAGGGCATCCAATGGCGAAGTTTTATATTCCGGCATGTCTTTGATGGCGAGGTCCATGGAATTGCTTTCTTTGGTGATATGTGAACTAAAAAGACGTTGATCAAAAAAGTCAGAATAAGACATTCTGACTTCGTTATCCGGATAAAAAATTTCTTCTTTTGCGAGGAGTGGACGCACCTGTGCCCAATTGATATAGTACATAGGCTGCTCCGGTAAGGATATGCCATTAAAACTCGGATTATACATCGGTGCGATGGCTATGATCCTGGGGAAGAATTCGCTTCGCTGTTTGTCAAAGATCCAATCTTCCACAATTTCCCAGCGTGTAATCTTTGTATAATCCAGTGTATTTACTATTGGAGTGTCTTTTGTGTCATAGGGACCAGGTCCTACCACAATTTGTATGGTTTCTGTATCGCTGCCAATAGCGTTTATTTGCTTTATAGTCATTGGGCTTACCAGGGAATCATTCGCATAGGCTTTCAGTTTTCCAGGGAAATCATTTTCGCCTGTGGTGACGAGATCATGAATGATTGTATTTAAAGGGTTTCGCGGCCAGTTCATCACCTCGTTTTTCTTTTCGCGTGTATCAATAAGGCGCTCAATTCTTTTACAATAAGCGACATCTGCCTCTCTTATGGAGGGATATGCCACAGGTGTATGAAATGCTACATCCGTTTTGGGATAACTACTTCCGGGATTTTCAGGGTCTAAGTTTCGTTGCGCCAACAGGTTAAACTGACACACCAAAACAGCTCCTAAACTTAACCAGATTCCTTTCACTTTTTCCATGTTAATTTTCATTTTTGGTAATTAACCGGATAACGCAGAAAGTAATTTTTATTGTGTTTTACGGTGGAGTTGACACTTGAATTTCATATTAACTATTTGAAAAATAGTACATTACAATCTAAAAATTTGTTATTGTGTAAAGATGCTTTTCGGCGCTCACCCTATCGAAGCAAGCAATTCCCACCCTCGCTTTATCGCTCTTCGTACGCACCTCATCCCCAAATAGGGACATGTTTCAGCTTCACAGCTTCACCGTAGAAGATATTCGTGGTTTTCTGGAACGAGGCTGTAAAATCCGAAACACAAAACAGATGTTCTGGTACTCTGTCCTTGTCAGCAAGCATTCTATGTATGTTAAGTTGTTTTCTGGTATATTCAGAGATAACATCCGTAGAATCTATCACCTCTACCTTTGTGTGCAAAGTGGCAAAGTATTTTTCAATCTCAGGCTTGATAAGAGGATAGTGTGTACAAGCCAGGACAAGAGCTTCAATTCCGGAAAGTTTCTTGTTAGACAGGTAAGAATTGACGACTGTCTGACTGATGTTATTGTTAAAAAAACCTTCCTCTATCATAGGGGCAAGAAGGGGAGTAGCGATTGATTTTACTATTAAATCAGGTGCTGCGGTAGCAAATTTTCTGTTATAGGCCCTCGAAGTAATGGTGGCTTTGGTGCCGATAATACCAACAGTATTATACTTCTTTCTGCAGACGTATTCTACATTTGGATCTATTACATTCAAAACGGGTACTTTGCCGCTGTGGAGTTTCTGGAGCATTGGATAAGCAGCGGCAGAGGCAGAATTGCAGGCCAAAAGGATAAGTTTGCAATCGTTATCAACGAAAAATTCTGCAATCCTTTTTACATAGCTTTTGATTGCTTCCGCAGATTTATCACCATAGGGCAAGTGAGCAGTATCCCCGAAAAAGAGGATTTGCTCATCAGGCATTAATTCGGATACCGAACGGGCAATGGTAAGCCCTCCGATACCCGAATCAAATATACCAATGGGCCTGTTATCAGGCATCGGATTATAATATTATTATTTGATACCCAGTTTCTTCATAACGGACTCAGTGAGGTCATCGTTATCTGAAGAATACAATACAACACCTTGCTGGCTGCTGTCAAGAATCAGGTCTATCTTATTATCTTTAGCTACTGCACCTATTGCATCTGATATTTTTTTACGGATAGGAGCCATCAGTTCATCCTGCTTTTTCTGAATATCAGAATTTGCATCATCCCTGAAAGCCTGAATCCTGTCCTGCAATGCTTTGAAGGCTTTTTGCTTATCCATTAGCACCGCTTCAGGATATTTTTTGGTTGGGTCATTGAGATCCTGTTGTTGTTTCTGATACTCATCAAGCAGGGCTTTCATCTGAGCCTGGTAGGTTTTGTTAATGGTGTCAAGCTGCACATTGGCGGCTTTTACGTCCGGCATTTGTTCCAGTACTTTCTGGGTGTTTACATGGCCGATTTTTGTCTGGCTGAAACCAATTGTAGGAGCCAGGCATAACATGGCTAATACGAACAAAGAAAAAAGGTTTGTTTTTCTATTTTTTTTCATCTGATTTTTTATTTATTCCTAAGAGTTCTAATACATCATCACTACGGTCATATTTTGCATTGGTGTACATCATGGTAACCGCTCCGGCTTTGTCAAAAATAATGTCAATGGCGCTTTGTTTGGCAAGCTGCTGAACTGCGTCAAAAACTTTGTCCTGAATAGGTTTAATAAGGTTTTGACGTTTCTTGTCCAATTCACCATCGGGCCCAAATTTATCTTTTTTATACTGAGTAAGGGCTTTTTCTTTAGTCGTAATATCTTCTTCTTTCTTTTTTCGCTGATCCTCTGGCAATAATACCCATTGTGCCTGGTAATCTTTATATAGCTTATCTATATCGTCTGCTTTTTTCTGTATTTCGTCTTTCCATTGCTGTGCCAGGGCATCAAGTTGTTTCTGTGCAGAACGATATTCGGGCATCTGGTCAAGTATGTATTCTGAATCAATATAAGCGACCCGGGCCTGTGCATTCAGGCTTACACTGTACAGGCCGAATGCCATTGTTGTTAAAAATATTATTGTTTTCATATTGCCTTGTTTTTGGAACATTGCACTGCGAAGTTAAGAACTATTATATACCTGATAATATGTAAGACCCCAATTTATTAAAAGAGTTTTTAACGGATAAGGTATTTCTTTGTTGTATCACTTATTTATTTCCGATTCCAATTTTTTTCATTCTCCAAAAATTATACCAATATCTGATTACAAAACAACATTTTAGCAATAATATTGATATGTTCTGTTTTACAATTGCTGGCCGATATAGAAAGCAAAGTGACCGCCACTGATATTCCCGGTCGAAATATCGGTATCGAAACCATAACCATAATCTACACCGAGAAGCCCGAACATGGGCAGGAATACCCTAATACCGCCACCTACAGACCTTTTCAGCTGAAATGGATTAAAACTACTGAAACCCAACCAGCCATTGCCGCCTTCTGCAAATACTTCAGCCCAAATGGTTGCCGATTCTGATTTTGTAAATGGATATCTCAGTTCAAAGGTAAATTTATCATATATCGTGGCACCCTGATCTATAATCGTTCCATTCAGATTGGTAATTTCAGGGGTTACGGATGTTGACGCTGCATATCCCCTAAGCCTGATGATATCCCGTCCATCGAGATAAAATCCTGAAAGTCCATCGCCTCCAATGTAAAATCTTTCAAATGGGGTAAGTCCAATAGCCCTGTTATATAATCCAATAACACCGAATTCAGCAGAGCTCTGCAATACCAGCTTGTGTGCTCTGTCAAGGCTAAGATATTGCTGACCGCTGAATTTCCATTTATGATATTCAAGTAATTTATATCTGTCCTGGTCAGAGAGTGTTGCATAATTTTTATTGCTAAACATAGACCAGGGGGGTGTCCATTGCAATGAAAAATTGAAGACAGATCCACTTGAAGGATAAATAGGGTTATCTACGGAGTTTCTGCTCAATACATGTTTAAAACTGAAATTGTTAGCATATCCCGTGGTGAAATTATTGATAAGTGGATAATTGTTAAAGATATAATACTGGTAAGCTACCGAATGGTATAAGGTAAAATAATCATCAGGCCATTTAAGCCTTTTACCGATTCCGATTGATGCGCCAGGTGATTGGAGTTCCTGCCCTGAAAAATTTTGAACAGAATAAAACAAACTAAATGTGAAAGAATTAGGTCTGTGTCCGCCGAACCATGGGTCTGTAAATGACAGGTTATATGACTGGAGCTGTGGGCCATTGGCTTGTGCCCTTACACTTATTTTTTGTCCGTCTCCTGAAGGATATCCGCCTGTCCAGTTGTTTTCAAACAGGTTTTTGATACTAATGTTGTTTAGAGATAAGCCAAGTGTACCAACAAGATAACCGGCTCCGTAACCGCCTGATAGTTCAATCTGGTCTGATGGTTTTTCGACTACAGTATATTCAAGGTCTACCGTTCCGTCTTTTGCATTCGGTTTTGGAGTAACATTCATTTTTTCAGCATCAAAATATCCCATTTGGGCTAATTCGCGCTGAGAACGGATAATATCGCTCCTGCTGAATTTCTGACCCGGTTTTGTCCGGAGCTCTCTTAAAATAACATGATCATGTGTTTTGGTGTTCCCAATTACAGTCACCCTATTAATAGTAGCCTGAGGCCCTTCAAAAATCCTGATTTCAATGTCTACGCTATCATGATCAACGGCAGTTTCTACCGGTGTGAGTGAGAAAAACAAATAACCGTCATCCATGTATAATGAAGTAACATCCAATCCAGCTTCATTGATGTACAGGCCTTTCTCCAAAAGTTCAGGGTTATAGACCTGTCCTTTTTTGATGTTTAAAATTTTATTCAGGTCAACGGATGCATATTTGGTATTACCTGCCCAGCTTACATGTCTGAAATAATATTTGTGCCCTTCATGTATATGTATTACTATATTGATCATATCATTAGGCACAGGATAGGTAGAGTCTGATAATATCCTCGCATCTTTATACCCGTGCGTGTGATAAAATGCTAATAATTTCGTCTTATCATCTTCATAATCTTCAGGTTGAAATTTAGAACTTCTGAAAATGTTATATTGTTGATATTCTTTTGTCTTCTTTAATTGGCTTTTCAATTTCTTTGCTGAAAATGCGGAAATATCTGTGAAGAATATTTTATTTATACGAATTCGGTTTCCCTGATGGATAATAAAATCAAGGATTACTTTATTCGTCTTTGATGTATCAGGGATTTCTTTTACTGTAATTAAGGCATTGACATAACCTTTGCCCGTATAGAAATCTTTAATGCTCTGAACAGCACTTTTTTTCAATTGTTCGGTAACAATATCGTTTGATGAAAGTTTGACTTCATCTTTTATTTTCTTTTCGTTATTGCCAGCCCCGGTGAACTTATACTTGGATAGACGTGGCCGGGTTTTTATGTCATACCTTAGGTAAACCTTATTTCCATTTACACTGTCTACCAAAATCTTAACATTTGAAAAGAGATCTTGTTTCCACAGGTTTGTGATAGCTTTACTTATATCGTCTCCCGGAATGGTTATTTTTTCATTTCGGGTTAGTCCGCCAAGTGAAATGATTATGTTTTTCTCGATAAAAACATCACCGCTGACACTTATGCCGCCAATTATATAAGTACTTGGAATGGCATAATTTATAGAGATACTGTCTTTCTGCGCCAGGGCAAAAAAAGAATACAGCATTGCGAATACAAGGACAGGGAAAAGTTTTTTCATTAAAAGTTTATTTGCTCGCTTGTTTTTCCAAATCTTCGTTCGCGTTGTTGATAGTCAATTATTGCAGCGTATAAGTCGTCTTTTTCAAATTCGGGCCACATTTTATCCGTGAAATGTAATTCGGCATAAGCCAATTCCCATAACAGAAAATTGCTGATGCGACATTCGCCGCTGGTACGAATGAGTAGTTCAGGGTCAGGATATTGAGCAGTTGTTAATTGAGATTTAAAATAATGCTCGTCAATTTTTGAAACATCAGTTTTTTGTTCAGACGACATAATTTTTTTTACTGCGTTCAAAATATCCCATCGTCCGCTGTAGCTTAATGCAAGTATCAGGTTCAATCCGCTATTTTTCGAGGTGTTTATAATGGCTTCCTTAAGTTCAATCAGGCAATCCGGTGGCAACTGTTCCAGGTTTCCAATGGCATGTAACGAAATATTATTATCGTTTAGTGTTTTAAGTTCCAAACTTATTGTTTTTACAAGCAGTTGCATTAGTGCATTCACTTCCTCTTCAGGACGATTCCAGTTTTCAGTAGAAAAAACATAAAGAGTAAGATACTTGACCCCAATTTCAGCACATGCTTCAGCACAGTTTCTAACTGTGTTTACCCCTTTTTGATGCCCGAAAATACGGTCTTCACCTTTTTCTTTAGCCCATCGTCCGTTCCCATCCATAATGATTGCAATATGCGCGGGCAGTTTAGTAAGGTCAATTTTGTCTTTTATGGCCAACATTTATTTTAGCAAAAAGTAAGGAAAAGGAGTGCAAATCTACAAATTCTATTCCGTTTTCTTCCTGCTATGTAAAATGAACATGATCAGGATTGAAATTTAAGGTATTAGGAATCCTTCAGAAATTGATACGGCCAATATCATGCCGGTTACTCGCCGAAAATACTTGGATGTTGTGTGGATCTGGGATAAGGACAAGTAGGCCCTGGAATGATATAAGATAAGGATATTCCGCCAAAAATGTACCAGTCTTCTTTGTCAGGATTACCTCTTTGCTCTCCCGGAATTCCAATATTTGTTGGATCTGAAAAGTAGATATTAACGGGATTACTTCTTTTAGGTAATAAAGTTGGATCGGGATAATTGCCAGGCCCGGCATCATCAAGTTCAGATGTAAAGGTGGCGCGATAACCCATGAGTACAAGCAAATTGAATCTTTCGGAAATATTGAATTTTACCCCTCCACCAAATGGTACTGCGACCTGGAGTCTGTTATACTGCTGGGGTGCTCCCGGAGCGATTCCCTGACCTTGTGTGAGAAGATCGTGCAGGTCATACCACTTGCCATTATATTCTCCCTGCGGATCAAAATAGAATAATGACAGTCCGGTAAATAAGTAAGGGGATATTCTCAACGCTCCTCGTATATCCTTGGAGCCGAAGTTGAGAAAATTTATTTCAATCTGGCTGGAAAGTTCAAAAAGGTTTGACCGAAAACTCAATCCACGTGGGGCTGTTGAGGTACTATTACTATCATTTCCTGATATTTTACCATAATTAAAACCAAGACTGTATGAGACATATCCACTCATGTTTCTCTTTACAAAAATGCCGGCCGCAGGATGCGATTCTTTCCATACAGGATCTGGGGCCAGGCCGCCTTCATAATTTGATATACCGCCAAATACACCTGCTTCCCAAAGATGCTGGGCATTAGAAATACCCGGAATAAAAAATATTAATACAAGAAAAAACCTTACTGAATGATTCATTTGGGTATCGATACAAGATTACTAACTGAAAAAAGCTTCAGGTTATTGTTTTGAACTAAAATGAGTAGCAATGACGCTTTGGCTTAAAGGTATGGGTCAATGTAAAGCCTGTAAAATAAAACCAATCGTCGCTCGGCTTTTTACTTCCTCTGGGATACCCGGTTACATTGGTTACTTTATCCGGATATTTTTCTGCAGTCCGATTGGCGAGGGCAACAGCAAGGGCGCCACCTTGAGCCAAAAGAACATCATTTGCTGCATAAGTAAGATTCACATCGTCAAGATAACCCGTAAATGTTTTATTTGCCCTACATTCAAAATTCAGAAACCAGGAAGGCCCCAGTGTAAACCTTGCCCCGAGTCCTATTGGAATAAAAACCTGATCAAGAGCATATGGAACCCTGTCAGGATATTCCTGAGTACCCTGTCCCTCAGTTCCTAAAGGCTGTAAACTATACCATTTGCCGTTGTATAAAGCTTTGGGATTAAAATGGAAACTGCCAATACCACCCAGGATGTAGAGTTGGCTAAATTTTTTATATCGATCAGACCAGGTTGCAAAATAATATTCCCCGGCCAAATAACCATCTGTTATAGAAGTTTTAAAACTCAGATTTCTTTGGTTCCGACCTATACTACTGGCCGCAGAGTCTGCGTCTTCAATTGTTCCATAATCCAATCCAAATCTTAAAGAAAATTTATTTGTGAAATTATACCGGATCATTGCTCCATAACCGGGTAGTGTATAATTATAATTGATAATTTTTTCTTCAAGGGTTCCGGCATAGTTTGATGCGCCAAAAAATATTCCGCCTTCAATTTTAACTTTTCGTGGCATTCTTGCGCCTTTTTGAGCTTCAGCATTCTGAATAAAAAAAATAAATGCCAAAGCAAACCATATGATATTTCCTGTTGATTTCATGATATAAAACAACGATTAAAATATTAAAAATGTGGACAATAAGGAGGTAAAATATTGTAGGAAATGATTATTCCTCCCATCATATACCAATCATCACTATTTGGGTCGCCCCGCAGTACATTATCGCCATAGGCAGCGTTTGCCGGATTGTTTCCGATGGCCATTCTTGCAGCAAGTGCCCCACTGAATTGTGAAAGATATTTGTTATCGACATAAGTACTGCTAATATCATCAAGATAGTCAGTAAATGTCTTTCGCAATCCAAATTCAAGGCCTATATTCCAGTGCTCTGAAAGACTGTGTTTTAATCCGATACCGAAAGGAACAGAAATCTGGGTTAATGCATATTTGGTTCTTACGTTATATCTGGGTGTTCCCTGCCCTTCGGTACCCAACGGTTGCAATCTTACCCATGATCCGCTTACAGGGTCATATCCAAGTGGATCAAAATTAAATACAGCAATCCCCAGAAACAGATATGGTGAAGTTTTGTAATCTTTTTTTGCGGGATCAAATCCGGTCAGATTTATTTCACCATTTACACTTATGTCTAAAATATGTGACTTAAAATTCAGATTACGCTGCCTGGCAGAAGGGTCTGTCGCATCCTTATCATCCCCGGATATTTGACCATAATAAACATTACCCTTTACCGTAAAGTATTTGTTTATGTTGGCTCTTATTATAACGCCTCCAGCTGGATTTATTTGTTTTGTATCCAGGAGGCCGGGCGTCAACTCTCCATTATAGGCAGATGCTCCAAGCATTACACCAACTTCCCATAATTGTGAGAAACAGAAAAGGGGTGTAAATAACACCCCCAGACAAATTATTGTAAATTTTTTAGTCATTCCTGATTTGCTTCCAAGTTAATCTATGAGGCGCAAATTAAGGAAAAACGAGTCAATTACAAAAAATATTATATCCCTTTACAGCTATAGCGTCTTAAAGTTTTCGTTAAGGTAAACCCTGCGAAAATATAGGTATCATTTGCGTTTGGATTGCCCCTTAAGGTATTATCATATTTTCCGGAACTTGCTCCAGGAGATTTGTTTGAAAGTTCAGCTGCAATAATTCCTTTTTGGCCACCGATCTGGCTGATAAGCCCATCATATGAATAGTATTTTCCGCTAACGTCGTCAAGATAATCTGTAAAAGTTTTCCTTAAACCGAATTCCAGACCAAGATTCCAGTAGTTGCCAAGGCTATATTTAAATCCGATACCTACGGGTATTGCAATTTGCACAAGGGAATATTGAGCAGGACCATTGGTCAAGCCTTCACCTTCTGTATGATAATCATGAAGATTATAAGTGGTTCCGTTTACAGTATCAGTAGGGTTAAAATAGAAAACAGATAATCCTGCGAACAATACAGGCGTAAAACGGTATTTTTTACTATTGCTGATATAAGGTAAAAGGTTGTATTCTAACATTCCATGGAGGTCTACTACCACACTTTGAAATGATAGATTTCTCTCAGCTCTTGAAGTAACAGTTTGATAATTTCCATCACTACCAGAAATCCAACCCAGATACAAACCAGCACTGATGTCAAAACGAGGATTGATATAATATCTGCCAAGTACACCAAATCCGGGTTTTGTCTGGTTTAAAGTAATTTGATCTTTGGAAAGATCTCCCTGGTATTCACATGTGCCCAGAAATATCCCGACTTCTTTATCTTGTGCATGCCCAGCAAGGCCGATAAATAAAGCCGCCAATGTTAGTAAAAGCTTTGTTGATTTCATAATTGTGTATTTTTAGTTTCAGATTTTTTCGCGATAAAGGTAGTACTTTTTTATTATTAGTTCCAAATTCAGGTACAAATTTATAAATTTCTTGAATCAAAACCCCATTTTAATTTTTCTCTTAAAGTATTTATAAAATTCTGGTTATTCAACTTTACAAGATTTACCATAAAACCCGCTTTTTGAATAGCTATCTCGTTGATATTTTCAACAATATGATATCTGGAATCCAAAGAAACAAGGCAATTTGCACCTCTTCCTTTTACTTTAAAACTAATGATGGAGCTATCCGGCACTATTACAGGTCTTATTGATAGATTATGAGGAGCAACAGGTGTAATGGCAAAATTGTTTGAATCGGGGAAAATTATAGGTCCTCCGCAGCTAAGAGAGTAGGCAGTGGAACCCGTTGGCGTTGAAACGATTATCCCATCTGACCAGTATGTATTAAAAAAATCTCCATTAAGGTATGTTTCAATGGTTATCATAGAGCCCGTATCGCGCTTATGTATCGTAAAATCATTCAAAGCGTAATGAAAAGGTGCGAAAATGTCGCTATCTGACGTTAATTCCAGAACAGACCTTTTTTCTAATTTAAAATGGCCATTAATAAGGCTGTGTAATGCCTGTTCTATCTCATTTTTAGGCACTAAAGATAAAAAACCGAGTCTTCCAAGGTTGACCCCGATAACCGGGATAGCCGTTTCTTTCAAAAATGCAAGTGTTTCCAGAAGCGTTCCATCTCCTCCAAGGGATAAAAGAAAATTAACGTGGGATTTTTGCAATTCTTCTGAATTACTGAATGTTTCAGGAGATTTCAAATGAAACTTTTCTCCAATGAGGTCGAAATAATTACGTTCTATGCAGTAGGATATGCCATTACCAGTCAGAAGTCCAAAAAGATTGTCTATGGTCTCGTGGTCTTTTTCATCATATGCTTTGCCGTATATGGCCAGTTTCATCTGTGATGGATTGTTTTTTTATTTTAATCCTGAGGCAAAAATATGGATTTATTATCTTTAAATAACAAAGATTCAGGTTGATTGCAAACCATCATCAGAATACTTCCGTAAAATGAAAAAATAAACCGCTTTTTCCAAGATTGTTAAAACTATATTCTACTCGCATTACAAAATCATAATATGTAACGAAATCCACTCCAAAGCCAAAACCATTTAAGAGTTTGTTTTCCAGGTTGTTATTATAAACTACAGGGTTATAAAAGGCACCTCCTTGCTGAGTATAAATCTTAAGATATAAATTGGCAGGCAAAGGATTAAAATAATTCAAAATTCTTTTGTGTGGTAAAGTAATTAACCGCGAGAAAACAAGAAATTTTAATTCGTTGTCTGTAATAAAATAGGCTCGACCATCTATGATGTAGTTTTCAAATCCTGTAACGTCGTACCTATATCCGAGGGATGTGGCGCTTTTAAAAACGTAAGGCAGAAAAGACTGGAAATCATATTCAGAAGTAAAACCTCCCTGATAGTAAAATCTTCCCCCAAGGGGAATAAATTTACGATACGTGAGGTCTGTAGTTGTCACATTTACATCTTTTAACAAAACAGGGAGGCCGTCATGTTCTATACTGAAATTGATAAGATCACCCTCGGTAGCATAAAAAGCATAATTACGTTTGTCATAAACAAATTTGTATGCCAGTCTTGGGACCCTGATGATGTTTCTGTTATCCCCCAAATAGTCAGGATTCGTGTCCCTGACCGTATTGCTTATATTATAATAGTCGAACCCAACAACTAAAGTATGGGTTACCTGATATCGTTTTCGGTATATTAAATCAGATTCCCAACCGGTTTTGTGATAAAGATAATTCTGGTCTACTCTTAAATAATCGAGCTGGTTATTGACAGTAAGCGCCCCAATTTCGTGACCCTGTTGATAATATATAATATTTTCGAGACCAAGGGTTTTGTCTTTATTCAGATACGGGAATCTATAATCCAACTGGTAAGTCTGTCTCCATCCAAATATTGCCGATACCGTTAGCCTGTCATTCTGGCCCGTAAAGTTGCCTGCCATGGGTAGGATGCCGTAGGTAAGCCTATAAAGACTTGGTTTTCTTAGCCATACATTTATATCTCTGTCTGCGGCTTTAAATTGAAATTGCCAGAATTGAACAAATATTCTTTCTTTTACCTTTATATATATGCTCACTTCATTATTGTGGATACTATCTGTGATCGTATCCGCGAGAAATAAATGGGTATTGAATAAAAATTTTTCACTCTGACTCAATCGGGCTTTAAGTTCCTTTTTAAGAACAAATTCTCCCTTTTTAATATTAATTTCACGATAAATGACATGGGGTCGGGTGAGCTTGTTTCCTGAAATATAAATTTCTTTCACAAAAAGGCTGTCATTATGCTGTGCAAAGAGCTTTGCGCTATTAAAGCAAAATAAATTTAAAACAAATAGAATGCAAATACCTTTATAAAATCCAAATTTTTTGTCCTGCGTATCTATTTGCATTGTAAGGTTCCAGAAGTTCATTTCCAGGGGCTTATCACTTCGATTTTAATCTACACAAAGTTTTGAGCCAATGATTCTTAAAATTATAATTCAAACATTTTCATAAGGAAATCGTATCTGTCCTGAAGCTGCGATTTTTGAAGTGTGGAAGGATAACTGAAAAGTATCTCGTATTGGTAACGCTCAAACGTAGCCAGAATGTGGCTTAAATCTGCCGTATCAACTTTGATTGTAATATGATACATATCATTTTCCTCATTTGTATCCATATATAAAATCAATAATTTGGCATTATTTGATTCTACAATCCTTGAAATTTCCGCAAGGTTATAATCTCTGATACCAACCTTTAAAATAATAATTCCCCCTACAGTTTTAAAGGAATAAAAGTTGCTAAGCTTGGTCATAAGTACGTTGAGCGATATGCTTCCAACATAGCGTTGCTCCATATCCAGAACAGGGATCGAAGTGAGGTCGTGTCGGGCCATGATCTCAAAAATATCCAGGCCATGTTGATCCATATAGGCGAAAACATGGATAAAGTCATTTTTAAAATCTGAAACTGGTTTATTGGAGTCGGAATTGCCGATAATCAGATCAATGGGCAAAAGCCCTTCAAATCCATTTCCGGTAATAACAGGAACATGAAATACACAGTGTTCATGAAGTATATTTATAGCCTTATCAAGTCTGTCTTCCAGGCTTAATACCGGAAAATCGGGTGAAATAAGTTCGCTTGCGAGCATTAAAGCGAATTAGTTGGTACGTATATTTTTTTCAGAAAGCCTTCCAGGATGCTGTTAAATTCAACAGGTTGCTCCATCATTGGTGCATGGGCGCATTTGTCAATCCAGTGAAGCTCAGAATTCGGTAGCAAAACATTAAATTCTTCAGCAACCTCAGGTGGTGTAATTGTATCCTGACGCCCCCAAATAAGGCAAACCGGGACTTTGATATTTTTAATTTCATGACCCAGATTATGCCTGATGGCTGATTTGGCCATCATTACGATTCTTAATCCTTTATTTCTGGAATTTACAAGTTCATAAACTTCGTCTACAAGTTCTTTTGATGCGGTATTGGGATCATAGAAGGTTTCTTCTGTCTTCTTTTTAATGAATTCATAATTCTGGCGTTTCGGGAATGAACCACCCATGGCATTTTCGTATAAGCCGGAACTTCCGGTAAGTACCATGGATTGTACATGTTCCGGGTGGTCTAATGCGTAAACCAGTGCCACATGGCCACCAAGAGAATTTCCGAGCAGGCATACCGGAGGATACTGTTTATACTTCATGAATTCATGAATAAAATCACTCAGCCCGTCAACATTGGTTGAAGTAAGAGGCATCTGGTATATAGGCATCAGTGGAATTACAACTTTGTAATCCGGTGAAAAATGATCCAGAACGGTATTCCAATTGCTTAGAGCTCCGAAAAGCCCATGCAATAATAGTAATACTGGTCCTTCACCTTCTTCTATATACTGAAATTTCTCGTCTTTCTTTAGTTCATAATTCATAGTGCGGTGCCCATTTCAAGGTCAAATATAAAGAAAAATTAAAACACATTCATTTTAGGAAAATATTGAGGTCCAATTTTTAAGCATTTTAAGGCCATATTGTGTCTGTATTGCTTCAGGATGAAATTGTATTCCCCACAAAGGCAGGTCTTTATGTGCGAATGACATGGGCAGTCCCTCGGCCGTAACGGAAGTAATTTTTAGCACGGTCTTTTCAAGGCCTTCAACAATGAGGCTATGATACCGGGCTACATTTATTTCACCTGGTATCCCGGAAAACATAACATGTCCTGTATGATGTATTGCAGAAATTTTGCCATGCATTGGTTTTGGCGATTTTACAAGATTAGCCCCAAAATATTCACCCATAGCCTGATGCCCCAGGCAAATGCCCAGCATTGGCAAAGTTGTATGGTACTTTTCTATCAAATCAAAAATAACAGGGTGGTTTTCAGGTCTCATAGGGCCAGGAGAGAAAATAATACCGGAAAACTTTTCAGTTTGCAGCACTTCCTCTACATTTTCATCATTGCGGATCAACCTACAGTCAATACCACATAAAAGGATATAATGATAAATATTGTATGTAAATGAATCAAAATTATCGATCAACAATATTTGCATAAACGAAGATTCTGAGCGGTTTTTCTTTAACCCGCTTTTATATTCTTTATATTTTGGCTAAAAAAATAGTTCTTCAAAGGTAGTCCTTTATTGGAAAGTGATAAGGCAAGATGTGTAAAAAATATGCACTTGCCTGCATGGCTAATAGGAAAGGATTTTGTCAATTTTAATTAATATCTGACCGATCGTGAGGTCTGGACATTCTTTTCTTAAATTGCATCTCTTTCATAAATAATACATGGATCCCGCCTTTACAAATGACACAATTGCCGCTATAGCAACTCCACAAGGTGTTGGTGCGCTGGGTATTATCCGTATTTCAGGGGAAAATGCCATTGAAGTGGTAAATCTGATTTTTCCGCAAAAGGACATCGCCTCGCTGAAAAGTCATACAGCTCATTTTGGACCATTATTCTATAAGAATGAACTTATAGATGAAGTAATATTGAGCATTTTCAAAGCTCCCCATTCTTTTACCGGCGAAAATTCAGTTGAAATAAGCTGTCATGGTTCCTCTTATATTCTGCAAAGAATAATGGAGGTACTTATTGATATTGGTGTACGTCCTGCAAAGCCGGGTGAATACACCATGCGGGCTTTTCTAAATGGGAAGATGGATCTTTCCCAGGCTGAAGCTGTAGCTGATCTTATAGCCGCAGAATCGTCAGCAGCACATAAAACAGCTATGGACCAGATGCGGGGCGGTTTTTCAATTCAGATCAAAGAACTTCGACGGCAGTTGCTGGATTTTGCTTCTTTAATAGAACTCGAACTGGATTTTGTGGAAGAAGACGTGGAATTTGCAGACCGAAAATCTTTATTACATCTTTTGGATGTCATTTTCTCAGAAGTCAGAAAACTGGCAGATTCTTTCCGATTGGGCAATGTGATTAAGTCAGGTGTGAAAGTTGTGATCGCCGGCCGGCCTAATGCAGGCAAATCAACTTTATTGAATGCCTTGCTCAATGAAGAACGCGCCATAGTGTCTGAAATACCCGGAACAACACGGGATACCATTGAGGATGTGATTGCTATAGAGGGAATTAAGTTCAGGTTTATTGATACCGCCGGAATTCGTGAATCTTCTGAAACCATCGAGCGCATCGGGATCAGCCGGACTCTTGAAAAGATACAGGAAGCCGATATCATCATTTATCTCTATGATATTAATACAACTACTGGTTAATACATTGATAAACTTATCACTTAATTGAATTATGTCTTCCCTTGTTGACATACTTCACTTTCCAATCACAAATCACAATTTCAGCCAAGAACGGCAATAACCTTGAATCTTTGAAGCTGATGCTGGTTGAAAGCCTTGATATTCAAAAAGAATTGCAATCAGGTAATGAGACGATAATAACCAATGTTCGTCATTATAACAGTCTGATAAACATATTAAACGCTGTCGAAAGAATTAAAGAAGCGATGATCATCCAGGTTACCGGTGATTTTCTGGCGGCAGATATCAGGGTAGCATTAAATGCATTGTCTGAAATCACAGGAGAAGTCACTAATGATGAGATACTTGGCAATATTTTTGGCAAGTTTTGTATTGGAAAGTGAAGTATGTCAACAAGGGAAGACATAATTCAATTAAGTGATAAGTTTATCAATGTATTAACCTTGTTATTATTTTCTGAGTTTTCCTTTGTTTTGTTGTTATCTGTCTTATATTTGTTGCTAATTGATGACTCAGCAACAAATAATCCTCATTTAGCAACAAAATTTTAGAGCCATGAAAGTAATACTGAGGCAAAGAAAGCAAACGATCAAGGGTGGTATCAGCCTTTATCTTGAAATCTACAAAGGCACTACCAAGACACCGGAAGGGAAAACAAAGGTTTTAAGGGATTATAAATATCTTGACCTTTATTTAATAGACAACCCCAAAAACCCTGTTGACAGGCAAACCAATAAGGACAACCTGAAACTTGCTGAAAGCATTAAGGCCAAAACAGAGCTTGAAATCAAAAATGGGCAGTATGGCTTTAAAAGTGAATTTAAGGGGAAAGCAAATTTTATTGACTATTTTCAAAAGTTGACCGATGACAGAAAAAACAGCACCGGGAACTATGGCAATTGGGACAGCACCCTAAAGAAGCTCATCAAATTTGCAGGGAAAGATTTTACTTTCAATGATATTGATGTTGACTTTGTAGAAACGTTCAAAGATTACCTATTGAATGAGCCTGATCCCCAAAAAGAAAAAATACTTTCAAAAAATGCGGCCCTGAGCTATTTTAATAAGTTCAAAGCAGCTCTGAACCAAGCCTTTGAGGACAGGATAATCATTGACAATCCGGCCAAACGGGTAAAAGGCATAAAGGCAGAGGACAGTAAAAGAGAATATTTGACTTTGGATGAACTCAAAGCATTGGTAAAAACTGAGTGCCGTTATCCTGTTTTAAAAAACGCTTTCCTGTTTTCATGTTTAACCGGATTACGATGGTCAGATGTTCAAAAATTAACATGGTCTGAAGTACAAAATGAGAATGAAGGGTACAGGATAACTTTCTTTCAAAAGAAAACAAAAGGGCTGCAATATCTTGATATTTCAGAACAAGCCAGAGCCTATTTGGGTGCGACGGGTAAGCCAAATGATAAGGTATTTAAAGGCTTAAAATACAGCGATTATATGAACGTAGCCCTTGCCAAATGGGTGCTTAATGCAAAGATTACCAAGGATATAACCTTCCATTGTGCCCGGCACACCTTTGCCGTTTTGCAGTTGACTTTGGGTACTGAAATATTCACCTTAAGCAAACTATTAGGTCATGCAGATATAAGAACCACGATGGTTTATAGTAAGATCATTGATGAAAAAAAACGTGAAGCAGTGAATAAGATACCAGCGATAAACCTTTAAATCTATGTCTGAAAACAATGTGTTCTTAAAATGGTCTTATGAACAAATAATAACTGATTTAAAAAGCCAACTTGAAGCTCTTGAAGACCCAAAGTATGAAAAAAATATTTCTCAGTTAAGAAAAATGCTTAGTGTTGTTAAAAAGTATGACATGGGGCATTTATTGATAGAGAATGGGATAAACCTTACATTAGCAGACCTTGAGAATGATGAGAAAAACCGGGATGACCTCATAATTAACAGGAGATATGAATTAGAACATTGGGAGAAACAGCTTTATAAAATTCAAGACCCAACAGGTTATATCGCTGATGAAAATAGAAATGCTATAAATGAGTTAATTCAGCCACTGCAAGAACAGATTGAATTATTGAAAAGGCAAATTGAAGCCGAGACATCCAATGAAGGTAAAGTCAAAAAAATACCCGAAAAGTCCAATATCTCATATCAATGGCAAAGCAATCCAGACAAAGAACTGCCAGAACTTTACAATAAGATGAAAGGCAAATTCATTGACAATGCAACAACCCTTGAGCAATTCAAAGCGATTTTCAGCGGGGAACCTGTTGAAAACATTATACCTTTAAAGTGGATTCACAGCAATAGACTATTGGCTTATTTTTTAGACCAATCTTTTAGAGGTCGGGAATGGCAGAGTATAGCGGGCAATGGTAAATTCTTTTTGAATAGAAAAGGCAAAATATTAACCGCAAATGATTTGTCCAAAGCAAAAAAAGACTATACCGATTATGGGGAACCAAAAGGCCATGAAAAGATAGACCAGATACTAAAAGAAATAAAAAACATTAAGAACCTTAAGACCTCTTAACCCTCTTAATCACACCGCCTGGCATTAACCCTCAATTTGCACCTGTAATTACATAACAGGGCTTGCAAGTCCATTTTTTTAACTTCTTAAAACAAAGAAAATGGACACAAAAGAAATTTCCATTGGTGAACGGCTGAGTAACATTGAAACATTACTACTCAGTCAAAAAACGGTATTGAATTTTGATGAGGTGGCTGTCTATACCGGACTTTCAAAAAGCTACCTGTATAAACTTAGCTGTTCCGGCGGCGTACCATGCTACAAGCCCAACGGAAAGCATATCTATTTCAATAAGACCGAGATAGATAGTTGGCTGCTCCAAAACCGGAAAGCCACAAATGCAGAGATAGACCTCCAGGCGGCCACGGTTGTAACTCTTAAAAAGGGGAGGGGCAAATGATACTTACCGATTATTACAAAGCAGAAAAGTTAACTGAATCTGTCAGCCGGTACGATGTCACCGCCAGCACTGGAGAATATGATTTTTTTGAGAGCCTCCTCATCAATAAAAGAGTATTTAATATTGGCGGGCTATCAGTGAACCTTGTGCCGCGCCCGGAAAGGTGGGCGGGCGGGAAAACCGATATGGCGCTCACCAAAGCAAATCACAGTATTAGTTCCGTTAAACGTCCCAATATTGAAAGCAACTGTGGTTATGGAGATGTTGCCGGGACTAAGGACGCTTTCCTGATCCTATTCAATCCTGACTACAAAGAAGCGGGAATACCATTCATTGAAATATTTATCGCCAGAGGACTGAGAAATGACACAAACAGCCTTTGGGACTTATACAATGATGGTGAACTAAACCATGAAATTGCATACCTGAGAAGCAAAGCGGTTACAAAAAACGTAACCGGGAAACTCTTGTAAAATGTATGACACATTAAGTCTCAATCTCCGTGCAGATCAATGCCCTGAAACTGATATAATGACTATTCCCCAATATTTGACTTCCATTAAAACCAATGGCAGGAATGAA
>Ga0207008_10045_pt1 | contig 37245 bp, 33 predicted proteins | sample Alteio_BWMinCont_83_FD_153489 | JGI IMG/M metagenome (GOLD analysis project Ga0207008, IMG submission 153489) | Enriched cells from forest soil in Barre Woods Harvard Forest LTER site, Petersham, Massachusetts, United States -... | ecosystem: Environmental > Terrestrial > Soil > Temperate forest >... | reverse complement strand
CGGTCAGCGGCGCGGCGGCCGTGGTGCTGGCTAGCTTTTTCGGCGAAAAGAAGCATTTCACAATGGACAACGATCTCCTGATTGGCGTCACCCGCTCCTTCCAGAGCTTTACGCAGGCGCTGGACGAAGTTAAGAATGCTCGAATCTTTGCTGGCATTCACTTCCGATCTGCGTGTGACGATGGTCAGGCGACGGGAATCCAGGTGGCGAACTGGGTGCTCGACAATGCGCTGCTTCCGGTTCATTGAGGAACTCGCCGAAGGCTCGAAACGCTATTCCGCGCGACCGTTCCGTTGCATGGCGTTGGCGCAAGAACAGTAATAAAGACAAATCCAATCCGGAAGTGGTCCGGTCCCAGCATCAGGAGATTAGTCCTGTGAAGTCGACTTTGGGGGGTTGCTTGCTCGTCGCTCCAATCAAGTCGAACTGACAATTAGATTTCCCGCCACGTCACTCGGTTTGCTATTCAATTTGAACGGGCGCCTGGCACGTGAGCGTTCTCCCAACTCCGAACCTTGCGGCGTGCATCATCGAAAATTCGTTCGTAGTTACGCAAGCGGACTTTGCGGGACGTTTCCACATCGAGTGACCTCCACAAAGGCTCGTATTGATAGAAGACCTTCAAATACTTGGACTGGTCGGACGGCGCAACCCCATCCGTGCCGAACAGAAAACGGTCGGGGTAGCGTTGCATGAGATCGGCCATGGTATGAGTTGCTTCCGGGCTGGCCACCATGTACTTGGCAACTTCGTCCCAGGAGAGGTCGACGAAAACGTTACTGAAGCCGGGATCGCGCAGGATCTCTTCGATGTGCGCGGCGTGGTTCTTGTCCGGCGGGACCACACGACCCAAACCCATATGGGCCCAAATGATGGTCGTGTTCTGGTGGCGCTTGAAGAGGGCCTTTATTTGACTGAGGTAGGCGGGCTCGGACCCCTCCTTTGCGAAAGGCACGTCGATATCGTTGTGCAACAGAACAACTAGACCAACTTCCCCGGCAAAATCAAGTAGGCGATCGAGAGCCGGGTTCTGAAGGCTGGCCACCTCGCCTGGTATCTTCGCTGACACAAACTCTTTGTGAATCATGAACTCGCCAATGCCAGTGAACACCCCTGGGAACGTCTGGAGCACCCTGCGAATGTGGTCCGCGGCATACATGTCCGCAGGGTTGAAGCCGGTGATCATCGGATCAAAGCGGGTCTGCTGTTCCTTGGTCAGCGACTTGTAAGCCATCGCAATCCACGCGTCCGTGAACGAGTAGTAGTACAGCGGAGCATCCGAATGCAGGTAATACGTCGGTGCACGGTCCCCGTCCACGCGGTAGGACCACTGCTGCTGCAGCGGGATCCCGAACAAAGCCACCCGGCCAGCATGGCTTCCCATCATGTCCAGAAAATCGCGAATGTTGGGGCCTTCCTGAATATTGTTGGTGAGGTGGAAATGTGAATCGTTGAATTCAAAATTGCTGGTTTGCGCACATGCTGGCGCAACGCTCGAGAGCAAAATAACGGCGATTGGTCCGACAAAGAAGAACCGCTGCGCGCACTGGAGGAAAAACCTTCTCATTTTCGCACCCTCGTTACATCTCGCATGCCTTCCGGGACTTCCATGCTACGGCACTATGACACTGACGGTTGTGGTGTGCGAAATAGTCCCAGGATGGGCGGTGACGGTGTTCGAGGCGGTGCCTCGGTTCGGTTGCCTGCCGCCGCCATATCCACCGTAACCGCCGAGCGTGAGCGACAGCGCGACTATGGTCACCGCCGCCGTGGCTGTCAAGAGTGAAGCTGGCCGGCACGATACCGGTACGGTCCCAAGCGGGTCATGAGTACAGCCGCAACCAGAGTTGCGGCAAGAAATGTCACCAGCGCAACTCGATAGGAACCAGTCCGGTCGAAGCTGGCGCCCATGATGAGAGGACCAAACGCTCCTGCCAAAGCGAAAGCAGCGAAGGCCGAGCTATAGACTCTGCCGAAGGCGCGAAGACCAAAATAGCGACTGATTAGAAACGCGATGAGGTCTACTTCCGCGCCCAGGCCCAACCCGACAAGAAACGCGCCCGCGAACGCGACTGGCGTCCTACCCAGCCAGAGCAGGCCGATTCCGAGAGCGGTGCCGCCAAAAAAGAAAGCCGCGAGACGCGGGGCAAAAAGGCGGTCAAGCAAGTAGCCGGAGCCCACTCGGCCCAGTAGCACGGCAACGCCCACCAGGGAACTTCCTAGAGCAGCCGTTTGGGCGGTTATTCCACGGTCGCTCAGCATGGCTGTGGTATGGACCAAACAGCCTTGAACACTTGCGCTCACCAAGAAGAACGCGGACACCATGAGCCAGAACGTTCCACTACGCCAGGCATCGTGCGCGCTCATGCCCTGGGGAGCTTTGCTCCCTCCGCTAGAATTTTTCGGTGGGGCTCCGTCGGGCGAGAGGCCCAGGTCCTGGGGCTTCTCCCGAAGAAACGCGGCCAGTACGGGAAGGGCAATGAGCAGAACCGAGCCGCCAAAAACTGCATACGCTGTGCGCCAGCCGAATCTCACAATTAGCTGTTGCCCTAACGAAGGCATGACCATCGCTCCCGATCCGATTCCGATCATCATCAGACCGAGAGCGAGCCCCCTGCGCCGGTCAAACCAGTGGGTGACTAAATTTCCATACGGAATCGGCCCCACGCCATTTATCAACAGGCCCAGCGTCACAAAAAAGATGTAGAACTGCCGGATATTGGCCGAGAGAACTTTGTTCAGGAGCAATACGGAGGCAAACATAGCCGTAGCCGACAAGATCACCCTGCGTGAACCGTAGCGATCGACGAGCCACCCCACTAGCGGAGCGCACACTGCGCCTGCAATAAGGTGCAGAGTGTACGCCAGAGAAACAGCCGCGCGACCGGCGTGAAACTCCTGCATGAGCGGCTTCAGGAAGACGCTAAAAGAATACACAGTGATGGGCGGGCCCCAGAAGACTCCGATAGCTGATGCCGCTACAACCCACCAGCCGTAAAAGAAGGCACTCTGATGCCGGATTGTTATTCCGCGCGCTCCGAGGGCAGGAACAGAACTGGTTTGCGAGGGAGTGTGAGCCATTCCGAGTTCGTGCCTATTTCTGGACCGCGGGATGGGGTGTGCGGCCCTGCTTGGCGAGCACCAGCGTTTGAACGAAGGAGTGAAGCGGTACGGGCTGACTGGCCAAGCGCTGCCTCAGTTTTTCCTCCAAGCGGTCGGGGAAAACATTGCGCTTGCCTTCGTCGCCGATCGCAGACGCCAAAGAGGGCACGAAAACCGACCGGAAGAACCGCGCATGGCGCGTCGCAATCGCTTCCTTGTCTGCGTCCCGCTCGTAATCCGCCCACGCGGCGTCCGGTAGCATGGATAGTTCGCAGTGTTCCACAATTAGGCCGCGGAACTGACCACCCCCATCGAACGGTGCTAGAAGTCGGCTCTGTCGGCGCGGATGGGCTCCGAGGACCATTCGCGCGCGGTGTTCGGCGGTAATCAGGTCCTCAGCAACCATTGCCGCAAGCGCCTCATTGGCGTGCCGGAAAAGAGGCTCAAATCCGATGGAGCCGTCCTCCTTTATGCCGGGTAACACGACCACCAAGCGGCCGCCAGTCCGCAACTCGCTGGCTCGCAACGAGAGGAAAGCCTTCCAATCGTCATCAGCTTGCCGTTCAAACGCCTCGCGCACCTCACCTGTGGTGGCGATTGCTATGAAATGATCCGGAATCAGCATTGGAATGCGGCTCAACCACATGGCCGCATACGACGACCACGCGAGGTGTACATGTTCCTGCGGCAACACTTTCTCGTAGAACGACCTTCCAATCGCCGAGGGAAATACGTTTGGATCATTCACAGAATAGCGTTCCGGATCGTTGTGGAGCACGTCGAAGAGGGTGTTGAAATCGTTTGCGGCTTGGTCGACGTGTACGACTGAGATGGGTCGATCGGGGCCAAGACGTGCTCGCAAGGCTTTGATGGCCGCGCGCATGGGAGCGAGAGAGTTCTTGCCTTGCGAAGATCCATAGTCGGCAATGACCACCGGTTGCTCCCCGCTGTCGAGCCTCACATTGCTGATTGCCCGTTCGAGGAATGGCAATGCCAGGATGCCGCCTGCCTCTGGAATCTTGGCATGCAGATTATAGGAACCGCCGCCTTCCATGACTCCATGAGTGGCTGTAGCCTGGTTTGTCATTTGTTTCTCCTAGCTCGGAGAGCGGATGCCGCCCCGTAACTGCGGATCAGATTCATACGAGTTAATCGCCTTGAAGCAGCGTTGCGGAGTGGGCTGCTGCTCGAGCGCTGGTTGGTCACGAATTCCTCCTGCCGTCAGGCGCACATTTGTCGCTTGGGTGAATAGTGAACGTCAATGCTCGCTGGTTTCTCTGCGGATACTTTTTCAATCCCCGCGCAAGTTGTTTATTTTCAATTGGATTTGGAACACGGTCTGCTCGACTAAAGGTGCAGCTTTGAAAAGACAGGGGCCTGGCCGGTCTTCTCGAAGGGTCTAGACCTCTTCGTGCCGGCTTTTTAGATCGTGTGTAGAACCCTGGCGTGGTCCACTTATTGGGGAAGGCCCACGCGTCGAAGCAGGTCTGCAAAGCGAGGGTCGGCGCGCAGTGGGTCAAAAACTGACCAATATTTGAGCGAAGTCATGAATGAAGATCTCTCGGTGCAGGCTTTTTCCAGCCACTGAAAGGATTCATCCTTGTCGCCAAGAGCCGCATGGATGAGAGCGACTGCGCCTGAACTCACTGGTTTCCCCTTTGAAAGTTGCAGCGATTTTGCAAGCGCGGCCCGCGCCTGAGCGCGCCGGCCCATGCGTGCATACAGATAGGCTGTTTGCCTGATGTAAACCCGTTCTTCTCTGAATGGCTTGGCTTTTTCCAGTTCAGCCATAGCATCGTTGTACATTCTCTTTTCAAGAAGAGTGTCCGAAATCCAGTTGTGTGCGCTGACGAAGTTAGGGTCGAGTTCCAGCGCGCGGCGCAGTTCGACAAGGGCATCGTCGTACTTGTGGACAAAATAGAGTTCCTTGCCAAGGTCGGCGGCGATAACAGCCGAAAGCGGATCCAACTCTTGCGCTTTCCGGATTTCGGCAATGGCCTCGTCTGCTCGTCCAACCGGCATCAGATAGCCCTCCGCATACCAGTGACGAGCCGTTGCGTAGTTGGGATTCAGTTCGATGGCCCGCTGGTAATGCCGCGCAGCGTCGGCCCAGTTCCAATTGTTGAAAGGAGCGATGAGCCCAAGCGAGGCGTGGGCTTCGGCGAGATTGCTGTCAAGTTCTAATGCTTTTTCCGCGGCGGCTTGGGCCCTGGGCATCGCCTGTTCCACAGGAATAAGGTTGAATCCTCCCGACAACGCGTAGGAATCGGCCAAGCCTGCGTATGCCGCGGCGTACGTGGGTTCCTTGGCGATGGCTTGCTGGAAGTAGTCGACGGCCTTCGTGAAACCTGCTGGATCGCGCTTGTTCCAAAAATAACGCCCCTGGAGGTAGAGTTCATATGCCTCGGGGTCAACGGAACGGGCGGCGAAGTTCGCCTGCTGCTGCGACGTTAGCTTGAGCTGAATTTCACTGGCGATGTCCTGGGCCAAATTAGCTTGCAGAGTCAGGACATCCTTCAAGTCACGCTCGTAAGCCTGCGCCCAGAGGTGCCGATCCGCGGGAGCGTAGATAAGTTGCGTGCGGATGCGCACACGGTCCCCCACGCGCAATACCGTGCCCTCGACCACTGCATCGACGTTCAATTCGCGAGCGATCTGCGGCATAGTCTTATGCGTGTCTTTGTACTGCACTGCAGATGTACGCGAGATCACCCGAATTCCTGGGAGCTTGGCCAAGTCAGTCGTAATCTCGTCGGTCATACCCTCTACGAAATATTGCTGCTCAGGATTGTTGGAGAGATTCTCCAGCGGGAGTACCACGATGGAAGAAATGTGAGGCACGGCAGACAACGTCGCATCCTGGCGCACCCAACGATGCAGCATGAAGAAACCAACCCCCAGCAAAAGTACCAGCGCTGCCCCTGCGAAGGCCATGCGCGGCCAGTTGTTTCCACTCGCGGCGTGTCGAAGGACCTGCGGTTCGGCTGCGTCTTGCGTTTGGTTGTTGCCGTTTGGCTCGACTAGTCGTTCGTCCGATTCGACCGGGACCAAGAATCGGTAGCCACGTCGGCCGACCGTTTCGACGAATCTAGGACTCTGGGCCGAGTCTTCCAGAGCTTCCCGCACTTTATTGATGGCCGCAGCCAGGCGGTGATCGAAATCCACAAAGGTGTCCGCTGGCCAAAGCTTGGTACGTAACTCCTCCCGTGTGACCACTTCCCCGGAGGATTGCAAAAGGGCAGCGAGCACGCGGAAGGGTTGTTCCTGGAGCCGCACCTTCACTCCTGCCTTGCGCAATTCGCCAGCGCGTAGGTCCACCACAAAATCAGCGAAATGAACAAGGTTTTGCACTGGTGAAAGCATAGTGGCGGGGGAAGCAACTCCGTTGCAAAGTCTACCATCCTCCTAGTGGAAGTGGGAGCTTCTGTAAAGTATTGAAAGTGAAAGACTTGTATAGAGGATTGATAAAGTACTGGCCGAGGAGCGTCCGCGCATTGACGCTGGCTATCTACCCGAGGCACAAACATTGACGATGAGAAACGCTCTCGCGACTGAAGGCACTAGTCAGGAAGGAGACTTACAGTGAAGTCCGGCAATTTTATGAGACTTTTGGTTGTTCTTGCGGGGCTTGCAACACTCGCGACTCCTCGCGGGTACGCCCAATCCGATATGGCTCCCGATCAATTCGACTCGCCCAACACAGAGCCATTTCCGCAACCCAAGACCCCACGAGCTAGCGCCGCAGTGACGGGGAAAGTGCGCTTCGATGGCCAGGTTAATCTGCCCTACAGCGTGCGATGCGCCGGAAAAATGCTGCCGCCGGGTAACTACTCGCTTTCGGTCAGCTCCGATGGGAAGACGGGCCGCGCCACGCTGAAGCAGAAAGGTCAAACTTTCGATATGCCGGGCGCCGTCCGGCTTCCCGCTGATTCGCTCGCGCGTAATACCCTCTTGGTAGAATGCATTGGAAAGGCTCACAGACTGTCGGCGATCCGCGCGAAGGAAATCGAGCTTGTGTTTGATTCGGATGCACATGTCGACCATACGTCTGATGGCAAGCCGAATCGAATCGAGAAGTTGCTGTTCATCCGGACGAGCCCACAGAAATGACGAGAGTTCGCACTAAGCCGCGAGAGCTCGCAGGCAAGACTCGCGGCTGAGAGTTCGAGGAGTCGAATATGGCGCTCACTACTCGAAGGCAGTTCGTCCGTCAGACGGCGTTGGCCGCAGCGGCGCTTTGCGAGCACCCGATTGAGGTGCTTGGTGGAGCACCCCGAATCTTCGAAGCGCGCGAACAGAATGCGGTTCCGCTCGATGCGGCGGCGATGCGCGAACTTGCTTCCAAAATTACCGGCCACGTAATCACACCGGATGCGTCCGAGTATGAATCCTCGCGCTTGATCTTCAACCGCGCATTCGATCGGCGTCCCGCGCTGATCGTGCGCTGTGCCGGCGCTTCCGACGTCGCGCGAGCGCTTGCATTCGCCCAGAACCAGAATTTGCCGCTGGCGGTGCGTGGCGGGGGCCATAACCGCGCCGGATTCAGCGTGTGCGATGGCGGCGTGGTGATCGATCTCTCCGGAATGAGCCGGGTCGAAGTCGACATCGGCAGGCGCGTGGCCCGGGCAGAGGCGGGCGCGCTGGTACGCGACCTGGACCACGCAACGCAGCACTTTGGCTTGGCCACCACTTCAGGCGGTTGTCCGACGGTAGGAATTGCCGGCCTGACTCTTGGCGGAGGAGAGGGGCAGTTGATGGCGAAGTACGGCGCCGCGTGCGACAACCTTCTGTCTGCGCAGCTTGTGACCGTAGATGGCAGGCAAGTCGAGGCCAGTCAGAACTCTAATCCGGATCTTTTCTGGGCGATTCGCGGCGGAGGCGGAAATTTCGGCGTGGCCACTGCTCTCGAGTACCGGCTCCATCCGGTAACCGACGTTCTGGCGGGAACGCTATTGTATCCGCCTGGGAGAACCCCGGAGCTCTTGCAGGCCTTTGTCAAGTTCGTAGCGGCGGCGCCGGACGAGGCGAGCGTCGTCGGTGGGGTGTTACCGTCCGAACAGGGGACGCGATTGCGGATGCTGGTCTTCCATTGCGGCCATCCCCGCCAGGGGAATGAATTACTCAGACCGTTGCGAGCGCTGAAACCGCAGGAGGACAATGTCAGGGTGATGCCCTATCTGGAAGCTCAGGCGGCAGCATTCCTTCCAGCGCCCGTCGCGCATTTCCAAACGGACCTGTTTCTTCCGGAACTCACCGCAGCCGGAATTGCAACGTTAACAACGGCAACCAACGATGCGCCACCAAACACCAGGGTGTTCATTGTGCCGCTTTTCGGCGCCATTTCGCGCGTGGGATTGAGCGACATGGCATTTGCTTTGCGGCGCCCGGGCTACGAGTTGGACATTGTGGGTACCTGGAGCGTTCCGGCAGAGAAGGCGAATGCGGTGCAATGGGTCAAGTCTCTGCGCGACAATTTGCAACCCTTTGCGCAGGGAGTGTACGTCAACCAACTGGGCGAAACGAGCGAAGAGCTTGTGCGAGCCGGGTACGGGCCGAACTACGCGCGATTGGTGGAGATCAAGAAAAAGTACGACCCCAGAAATGTGCTGCGGCTCAACCAGAACATCAAACCGGATCGGCCTTCCACTCATTGATGCTAGCATTGACAGCATGGCGAGTCCTGAAAGACCTTCGTCCCGGTTCTTGCATCGTAGACAACAAATGGCATTCCACCATTCGTCCCATCCGCAGCGTGAAAGATCACTAGATTCCTTTTGGCTCCTTTGAAGTACCCTCCTCACTCCGGTTCTTCGATGACTTTTTCACCTACAGCATGAGACTGCGTACACGTTGATGCCGTTCGAGCATCGACCGGAACAATCGACAACCACTCTGCACCTTTTTGTCCCTCGTCGTATTCTTTGACCATGAATGTCGAATAAAAATAGCAGGACAACTTGACCCGCACGTTTCCTCCGTGGTAGTAGGGGGATTGACCGAGGTGTACAACAGTCTTTTTCAGCGGCACGTCGAAAGAATCGGCCTGCGCGGCAGCGAGATCCGGTATACCCAGTACAAATAAACAAATAGCGATTTGTCCAAGCAGATTCAACTTACCCATGTGGTTCACAACTCGAACGGTTTCCATCCGCCCATTTTAGCCCACATAAACGGTAATCCGACTGACCCGGCAAGTGGCATCACTTCCGGGTTACGCGTAAACTCCAGACCTATTCCCATTTGCAAGATCGTGTGGCAAGGTCGTCGCAGGGGAATCACTGACACAGTGGACTGTTTTTGATGAAAGCACGTTACGCCGCGGTGTTGGAAAGGTTCCATGAAGAACCGAAGTGCGCTAGGTTGTTCCGGTATGAGTATTTTGCTGTCTTGTTTTTTGAGCAGCTGTGGTGGCGGGAGTAACAGCACCACCGGTGGCCAGAATCCGCCGCCAAATTACATCCTAAGCGCCGACCCCACCTCGCTTTCTGTCTATCCGGGGGGCTCAACCACTATCACTGTCACGGGCCAGCCTCTAAACGGGTTCAGCGGGACAATGTCGGTATCCTTTGGAGCATTACCCGCAGGTGTGACCGCATCGCCTTCGGCTTTCAGCTTAAGCGGTTCCGGATCGCAGCAGGTTCAGTTCAGCGCGGATTCCAGCGCCGCCGCGGGAAAATCGACGATCACCTTGAACGGCTCCAGCGGGACAGTCGCTGTCTCCGCACAATTCCAGCTCACCATCACAGGGCCTCCTGGCATCTCCCTTTCGCTGCAGCCTGCCAGTCTTTCGCTCATCCCCGGCGTACAGCAGCAAGCGCAGATTTCGGTGAACGCGATCAATGGCTTCAACCAATTCGTCAGCGGAACAGTAAATGGGCTGCCTTCCGGCGTCACCGTGAGCAGTTCCACTTTCAGCGTTTATCCGGGAGGGACTGCGTCGATTTACTTCATGGCTGCTGCTGGAGCGTCCTCGGGCACGGTCTCTTTCAATGCGAGCAGCGGATCGGTTTCCGCCTCCGCACAGTTACCTGTCTCGATAAACACCACGCCTGATTTTCAGCTCACGACGGGATCGAACAATTACCTGGTGATCAGCCAGAGCGCGTCGGAAACTTTCAGCCTTTCGGCCGTGGCTTACAATGGATTCAGTCAACCCATCTCCATTTCCTTCGCAGGAGCGCCGGCGGGTGTCACATTTTCGCCGTCTTCGTTCACTCTGCAGCCGGGCGGCGCAAGCCAAACAGTCACTCTTGGCACTACCTTCTCTGCCGTGCCGGTGACTGGTATCAATGTTGAAGCCATCGGCTCGGCAGCAGGAATTACGCATCAGCTCCAGCTCAATCTCTCCATTGTCGCAGCAGCCCTGAACCTGACTCTGCAACCCACGACGCTCACGGTGCCCGCCGCGTCGACGAATTCTTTTGAGCTTCAACTCTTGAATTCATCCCTGGGGACACCCACCGGAAGCATCTCGGTGCAGATTAGCGGTGTACCTTCTGGCGTTGTGGTATCACCAATGAACTACACGTCTCCCCCACAGGGAGTTGGCTTCAATGTTTATGTCACGGCAAATCCTGGAGCGGTAGGAGGTACGCTTACGGTAAGCGCGACCTTCGGCTCTGTTCAAGCTCGTACCTCCATGCCGATTGCCATTGGAGCCCAGGAAGGCTTCACCCCGGTTCCTCGTACTGCCGCAGATCAACTCCTGCGTGCCGATACGCTGACCCCCTATTATGGTTTCCCGCCCCCGAATTACACCGTCTATCACTCTGCAACCCAAAGGTTTTTTTCCACTGAGCCGTATCTTGGCCACCTTTACGTTGTCGACTCGGTCGCAAGAAAGCTGACAGCAACTATTGACATTCCCGGGGCGTTCGGCCTGGACCAGGCTCCCGATGGCAGCGTCCTATATGTCGCCACGATGCTAGGCGATTTGTACGTCGTGGACCCTGTCCAGCTCACGATCGTGCAGCGCTATGGTTCCAGCGCAATCAGCCCGTATGGATTCACGGCAAACGCGGTGTATGCGCTCGCTGACGGCAAACTGATTCTCGAAACTTATTTCCTCGTACCCGGTTATTCCTGGGTCGACGGGAATGGACCGATTGCGCTTTGGGACCCCAAGACAAACAACATCACCGTCTTTGGACAAGGCAACAACGGCTATAGCGGCTCGGCTCCCCAGGCCCCTACCTGTTTCGCCAAATTTGAGAACGTAATCCTCACCAACAATCGCACTCGCGTTCTTCTGGTTCCGGTCCTCACCTCACAGGGTAGTGCGGAACTCTGTTCTTTCGATCCGGAAGCTGATACCTGGAACGTCTCGACTCAGATCTCGGGAGGCACCGGTAGTGCTCTCACGACGTTTGCTCTTACTCCCGACGGCAACACTCTTTTCACTTACGACGGTTACAACATTTACAGTCTCGATCCAGCTACCTTCGCGGTTAAATCCTCCTTTGCCGCATCCGCACCGCAGACAGCGTCCTACGCCCCGATCTCCGTTCTTTTGCTCAGCGCAGATAAAAGTTCCGTGTTCTTGACCGACCCGAACGGCTCGGATGTGTTCAATGCGTACGATCTCGCCACGGGAAAACAAACCGGCTGGATTTCTCAGCTCAGCATGCCTTCTCCAGGCTCTTACACTGCGGTTCAGCCGATGTATCAAGCGATGACTCCGGGCGGATTGGCCGCCGGTGTGATCCCCGGCGGCGGCATCGGGCTCCTTGATACAACCACAGTTAACGCACTTCCCATTGGCTCTCGCTTCACTCAGACACAGTTGGCAGTTCCTTATGGCCCGGTCAGCGGGGGAACCGTGACAAGTTGGATGCCCAACGTTGTGGGCGTTCCGCCTCCGCCTCTGGGGAGCATCTACTTTGGCGCCAACGCGGCTAGCGACGTCAACAATAATGGATTCCCTGACTTTCTCGAAGCTGTGGCACCGCCAGGAATTGCGGGTCCTGTTGACGTTCGAACATTTGCTACAAACGGCTCATCCCAGCTCATCCCCGATGGCTTTTCTTATGGTCCTTGGGTGTTGGAGTCTTCCACGACTTACGCAACGGCCGAGGGCGGCGGCACAGGAGACCTGTTCGGTTATGGCCTTGGACCTCAGCTCTATACGGGCGGCGCACTTTTCTTAAAAGCTCCGCCTGATCTTCAGATGACCATTGGGAGCAGTCCCGCCGCCGTCAGTGACTTCAGCCCTAATCCGTACGGTTCGACTTACTTCACGGCACCAATTTTCCCATCGAACGCCTTACACTACACGATTCCTCCGGGAGCTGCCGGAACGTCCTCAACCATCGCTGTCGCGAATTCCGCGGGATCCATGACGGCCAAGCAGCAAATGAATTACCTGCCCCCGGTTCAGCAGTATCCTGTCGCCGGACAGTTAGCCGACGGCATCTACGATTGGATCCGCGACGTCTACTACTTCAGCGATGCAAATCAGATTCGCGTTTTCTCGCTGACCCAGAACGCCTGGCTGCCCGCAATTCCGATTCCTACACCTCAGGGTGCTTACGGACCACAGCGCCTGATAGGAATCGCTATGTCCCCGGATGGCTCGCACCTCGCAGTGGCTGATGCAGGAGCCGTGGCGGTCTACGTGATTGACCTGAATCAACCTTCCTCCATAAAGAGTTTTCCGTACGCTTCACAATTCACTTTCAGTCCCTCCTCGGAATCACCGACAGCCGTGGCGATAACGAATAGCGGTGTGGTTTACATTGGGACCACGGATCTCGGAGGCTACGGACTCTGCGGATATCTGCTTCGGCTGGACCCCTCCACCGGGCTTGTGACAAATCCACTGCCCTATTCTTCGGGCTGCTATACCGGCGAGGGTGGCGACAGCATGGTCAGTACGGCGGATGGAACGCGAATCTTCATCAACGACGGAGGAGGCTTAGCCTATATCGACACCGCGTCGGGCCAAGTCACTCTCCCCATCAACAGCAATAATTACCTCGAGCAGCCTGGTTTCGAGATCGACCTAAGCCCCACGCAGACCCGACTATTTGCCAACGCATTCTTCTTCGACGCAAACTTCAACAGCATTGGGATGCAAATGCTGAACACTGCCGAGGGCATCGATGCAGATTACCTTTATGGCGGTGCCTTTTCAGCAGACGGCAGCCTCTTCTTCCAGCCCGGTGCCCAAACCATAGACGTCTTCGACGGAGTTACTGGCGCCTTTCGCACTCGCATTGCTCTGTCAGTGGCGCTGTCGCCGAATTTCCGAGCTCTGGTCTCAAACCACAAAGATAATCGGATCATCGCAATCACAGGCCTTACCGGGAATGGCATCGCCGTATTAGACCTCAGTTCGCTTCCTGGGCCTGTTCCTGTGACTTGGTTATCTCTGCCTGCAGCTCCAGTTCGGATAGGGGATCCTCAAGTCCGTGAAGCATCGAATCCGCAAAGACCCAGAAACCCCCTCCAGACGATTCGTCGGCAAGCTAGTCCGCTCTTGCGCGGCCGCCCAGGGTCGCCGGAGTAGAAGCTGCAGTAGAAAAGTGATGGCCTGACTCGATGAGCGCAAGCTGTCCACGAACTACGGTTCAATGCCTGTGACCCTGCGGCTAGGGCCACGGATGGAGGATTCTCGGGGTTATAATTGCCTACAATCATGCCTCTCGCTCCGGGCACAAAACTTGGTCCCTACGAAATCAGCTCGCTTCTGGGTGCTGGGGGCTGGGTGCTGGGGGCATGGGCGAAGTTTATCGGGGACGTGATATACGGCTGGATCGCACCGTGGCCATTAAAATACTGCCCGCGCAGTTTTCTTGCCGAGTGGTTGTAGAAGAACGGAGCACCTTGTGGACTGGGCAGCTACACTTCGAAAAGAAGCGCAGAGATCGCCTATTCTGCGGTCCGACGACATTGCGCATCGCTACGGCATCGTCGAATCCGCCGTCGGGAATGCGCTGCGCAGGCAAGAACGGCGCGGGTTTGTAGAGCACGTCTCAAACAAAATCTACATCAATAAGCTGGCCCATGACTTCTCCGCACGTGAGCTTGTTGGAATTTTGAGACCGAATGCCTACATTTCCATCGAGTCAGCGTTGGCGGAATGGGGAATTTCGACGCAGAGTCCATCGAGCCTGACGTGTGTGACAACGGGCTTTCCCCGAAAATTTCGAACGCCTTCCATTCGCATTGTCTATCGTCGCATTGGTGAGCGTCTGTACTGGGGCTTCCAGGAAAAACGAACGCGGCATGGCTCCTACAAGATTGCGGAACCGGAGAAAGCGCTTCTGGATTGGATCTACTTGCAGCGGCTAGAAGGATTGCCCGTAGTGCTTGACGAGTTGAATCTGAAGGTGACGGATAAGAGCAAGCTCCTCAAGTATGCATCCAACTACCCGATTCCCGTTCAGCAAACGCTTCACTCGGCTCTGTTCGACAAAGAGCAATTGCCGGAGCGTCGAAACCCAGCCGAAAAAGAACCGCGGGTAAAGTGAAAGTATCTCGTCCGGCCGACATCCCTGAAGTCAGCGGGAAATCCAGCCGTTCTTTCTGGACCGTGTCCGAAGCACTTATCCGAAGGCGCTTGTCTCTAATTGCGAAAAGTGTTCAATATTGCACATACGCCGGATTGCAGTTCACCCTATCGATGGCAGGCTAATCCAGATTTTACAATCCTATTACTTCCCGACCTTTAGAGATTGGGTTTAATAAAGATCAACGGATCCTTCCCCGTGCGCCCTTTCCGTTTCGGTGGTTGTTAGTGGGGGCCGCCATGAAATCCGCCTCGGGCAGCACGTTGATCGATCCTGAATCGGTCTGTGAAATCCTTATGGCCGTACGCTGCGCGGCGAGCTTGACCGGGGATTTCAGTGTCAGCCTGCGCATCTCCCTCTTGGCTGAGGAATGCGTTCGGTGTCGCCGTGTCTCACAGACGTTTATCGAGCCTGCTCACGTTTGCACGGCCTGCTGGTCGATTCTCGCGCTAAACGCAGCGGTCGACGGTCTTGAGATACTCTCCTGATCGGCCTGCGGGACAGTTTGGCGACCAGAGCAGACCGATCCGTTTGCGTGGCCGAATTCGATCGGAATACTTCTGGGGAGTAGAAGTCAGAGACTAGGGACAGAGTGTCAAAGATTGTGCTGGACGTGCACGAAGTCAGTTTGGTGGAGGTCTAAGTAGTTCACTCCCCTCAGAGGTTGCCACGCGCGCCGAACTTCTCCACCGTTCTGCTGGCCGCTTAACTGTCGGTGCAACTAAAGAAGAAAACATTACGCCCAATCTCCGTGCTGCGTAGACGCCTATTTCCAGCCCACAACTCAAGACACGGAACGAAAAGCGCCAGGTTTGGCCCGAGTGAAGAGATCGGTCACAGGGCCGCCCGAAGGCACCAAACCCGTGGGGCATAGCTTGGGTCTGCCTGCGGCCTCGACTCCGTGGCCCCTAACTTGGCTCGTTCGTAGTCGGCTCAAGTTGTCGGCAGCGTTCGAGGGTACGTTCGATGGTCTCGAATAGTTCGCTGGTGCGAATCGGCTTGGAAACGTAGGCATCCATCCCCGCGGCCAAACACCGTTCCTGATCCCCCTTGAGGGCATGCGCGGTCATGGCAATGATCGGAACGTGCCTGCCGGTAGATTTCTCCCCTTCGCGAATTGCCGAAGTCGCCTCGAGCCCATCCATTTCTGGCATCTGTACATCCATGAGCACGAGATCAAAAGGCTCCCGTTCGAGGGCCGCAAGAGCAACCTTTCCGTTTCCGGCAGTGGTGACCGCAAAACCTCTCTTCTCTAGCAGGGCGACAGCGAGCTTTTGGTTGACCGGGTTATCTTCGACGAGCAGGACCAACGTACGGTGCCGAATCTCGCGCAGTATATGACGAGTCACCAGAGGGACGGCCGTTTTGGGCGCCGATTTTTGAACGATGAGGCAAATGGCATCCAGGAGTTCGGCGGGGCGGATCGGTTTCACGAGGTAGGCTGAAATGCCAAGCTGGCGGCAGCGGGCCGCGTCTCCCAAGTGGCCAGAGGACGTCAACATCATGATGGTGGCACCCACTAAGTCGGGATTCCTTTGGATCTGCTCCGCGGCCGTGAAACCGTCCATCTGCGGCATCTGACCATCCAGCAGCACTAACGGAAACGAATAGCCCATACTTTTCGCAATTCTTAATGCCTCGAGAGCTGCTTTCCCCCCTTCCACTGCCGTGGGCTTCATCCCCCAGCGAGTCAACAAGCCCTGCAGCACGACGCGGTTGGTGTAATTATCGTCCGCAACCAGCACGGAGAGATCCCGCAGCTGTTCCGGCGGGAGCGCAGCGGGTCGGGCCGGAGACGTCTTTGGCATCGCTAGCCGAGCCGTGAAGTGAAAAGTACTGCCCTTGCCGGGTTCGCTTTCGAGCCAGATGCGACCGCCCATCCTTTCCACCAACCGCACACAGATGGCCAGCCCCAGTCCGGTGCCGCCGTATTTGCGGGCCATCGATCCGTCCGCCTGCGAGAATGCCTCGAATATCTTCTGCTGTTTATCGGCCGGCACGCCGACGCCCGTGTCTCTCACCGCGAAATGCAGGAAAACGGTACCGTCGTCATTCGGCTCCGCCGGCGCCTGTTCAACGGTGATGACCACTTCCCCGCGCTCGGTGAACTTGATGGCATTTCCGACCAGGTTCACGGCTATTTGCCGGATGCGGGTGGGATCGCCTACCAGCCCTTCGGGCACATCCGGCTGCACGTCGTAAACCAGTTCCAGCCCTTTCTGATGCGCCCGAAAGCTAAGTGCCTTCATGGTTTCGCCCAGGCTCTCGCGAAGATCGAAGGGAATCGACTCGAGCTCCAGCTTTTGTGCCTCAATTCTTGAGAAGTCCAGAACGTCGTTGATGATAGAAAGGAGCGACTCGGCAGAACTCTTCACTAGTCCGAGATACTCGCGCTGCTCGGTCGTCAATTCCGTGTCGAGTATGAGTTCCGTCATCCCCAGAATGCCGTTCATGGGTGTGCGGATCTCATGGCTCATGGTTGCCAGAAATGTGCTCTTCGCGCGATTGGCTGCCTCTGCGGCATCCTTGGTCGCCTCTAGTTCCTGCTCGGTCCGCTTCCGCTCGGTAATGTCCCTGACAATAACGTGATAGCCGATTGGCTGTCCCTGCCGGTTTTTCCTGAGGGTTATAGAGTTTTCAACATAAATTGGTGACCCATCGGGCCTACCAGTCTCGTACTCCAGGGACCTGACAGGTTCACCTGTTTCATAGACTTTGTGGAAGACTTCGTAGAGCATGGGAAGCTGGAGCGGAGGCACGATCTCCTTGTAGCTCTTGCCGACGATGTCGCTTGCAGGACAGCGCAGCATGCGACAATAGGCGTCATTAACAAGCTGATATCGCCCCCTAAGATCGATCTCGAAATAGCCGTCCTCAATCTGTTCCAAAATCGCTCGATATCTTTCCTCGCTGACGCGGATTCTTTCCTCCGCCAACTTGCGCTCGGTCGAGTCACGACGAATCCCGATGAACGCAGAGGGCCGGCCTTGGAGATCCCTTTTCAGGCTGACGGTCTCTTCGACATATCTCTTTGTTCCGTCTTTCCTGGTCAGCGCATACTCGAAGGCCTTGAGGGGCTCTCCGGTTTCGTAAACACTGCGGTAGGCCAGGCGCAGTTGTCGGTTGGTTTCGGCATCAAAGAATTCCCGGAAGCTCTTCCCGAGCATCTCGTTGGCGGAGTAACCGGTAATGTCACAGAACCCTTGATTGACGAACAGATAGCGACCTTCTTCGCTCAATTCGACCTCGAAACAGCCGTCCTCGATGCGGTCGAGGATAGCTCGCGTTCTGTCCTCACTAATGCGCAGGGACTTTTCCAGTTGCTTGTGCTCTGAGATGTCGCGAACCAAAACCGATACCCGGCGCGCCTCCCCGCACCGCAGGGTGGACATGAACACTTCCATGGAAAGCTGTCGACCGTCCCGATGCAGCATCTTTGTTTCCACGCGTTTGCTCGCAACCGGGCTGTCGCCGGCGGCAAGTAGGTCGCGAAATTCTTGCTGGTACGCTTCTTGAAAACCCGGCAGGACCACAACTTCGAGGAGCGGACGCCCCAGCATCTCGGGGCCGGTCCAACCGAAGACGGTCTCGGCCTTGGAGTCCCAAGCAGTGATGACGCCTCGAGAATCCGTTTCCACCATGGCATCAGACACCAGCTCGAGAATGGCCTTCATCTGCGCTGCGCCTTCCGTCAGAGCCTGTCCCTCAAGATTGCCGAGAGCGCGAGTCATCGTCGTTAGGTCAGCCACACTCTTATCGGACACCTAGACCTCCTCGGCCGGTTACGATAGCCACAACGCAGTTGGAGCTGGATCGCACCCAGATCCGCAGCGCGAATGCCATTCGACACGCCACACACACGGAACTAACGAGCTTTAGGAAGGGATAAGTTCAACCTATCACGGTCATACGGAAGGGTCAACGGCCGAGGAGCCACGCTGTGCCGTATGCACCGCCATGGAGCGTTATTCTGTTCCCTAAAATTGCGAGCGATAGATGGCGGGCCCATTCCGGGGTCGCTCACAATGACGCAGGCCATCGAACTGGGGAAGGAACTCCTTCTCCCACACCGTAAACGCAAGGTGTGCGGTCTTCAAAGCGACAGCATAGGCCAGCTCCAGCGGCCGAAATGGACGTCTATTGCTAGCGCAAACGAGTCGGAGAGAAAGTCGCCAAAACTGCATTTAAAGAGCGAGTTGCTGAAATAAGAAAACGGGGATAACTGGGAAGAGTTATTCGGGGCCGTGAATAGATTTGTATCGAAACGCCCGCGTCGGGAGGCTTTTTTGGTTCTGTCCAGGACTCGCGACAGCGAGCGTTTCGATGGTTCTGGGACTACGGGTATATTTCTAGTCCTAGGCCTCCTATCAGCCTACAAGTAGGTTGCGCTGCCGAAGGATGGTGACCACACCAAACAGCAACGTAGAACGCCGCATCTGGAATAACCGAAGTCTCATGCGCAGGTCAAACGAACTGCTGCTGAAAATACTATGACCGCATAACTCCCAATTTATGAAAGAGATATAAGGTCACATGAACTAGATCTTGGACGGGAAACCCGCCCTGTGCTACTGTGTCTAGCGACCTTGACAGGGGGTGTGCCTTTGCCTGGACCGGAGATATCCGCTGGGAGCAGGGTGCGATTCGCACTGTTTGAGGCGGACCTTGGGCGTGGAACTTTGAGCCGCCAAGGTACACGTCTCAGGCTACAAGTGCAACCCTTCCGAATTCTGACCCTGCTTCTGCAACAGCCAGGGGAGATTGTGACTCGGGAGCAGTGCCGACAGGCCCTCTGGCCAGAAGGAACGCACGTCAATTTCGACGGCAGCCTCAACGCGGCCCTGAAAAAGCTTCGCGCAGCGTTGCAGGACGAAGCGGAAAACCCTCGATTTATCGAAACCGTCCCTCGACAAGGCTATCGCTTCCTGGTCCCCATCCAGGTCATTAATGATGCTGTGGCATCGGTCCAAGAAGGGCGACTCTCGCGGCTCGGCAATGGCGACCAATCTATCGAGGTGCGTCTGCATCTGCGGCCGGAGATCGCACAGGGATTCGCTACCCCGCCGGATTGGGATCGCGAAAAGGCGGAACGCACGCAAAAATGGTTTGACGTGATGCTGCTTTCTATCGCGATTCTGTTTGGGTCCTGGTTCCTGTTCTTCCTGGTCTACCCAGTGCCGCATCCCAGCATGCAGCGCATGGCGCGCATCACCAATGCCGGCCGGATTGATGAGTGGGGTGGAATTGTTTCCGACGGAACGCGCATTTTCTTTCTGGCACGCGACGACGGCCACTGGAATTTGATGCAGACTTCCGTGGAAGGCGGCAATGCGGAGAAGATGGCTACGCCCTTTGAAAACACACGCCTCTTTGCCATTTCACCCGACCACGCGCAGTTCTTGATCGGGCAGTTCGCCGGCCGTGACGAGGAGATGCCGCTCTGGCTCTGGCCGGTTCAGGGTGGAGAGCCCCGGAGGCTCGGACAGGCTACCGGTGCAGATCCCGCTTGGTCTCCCGACGGGACACAGGTCGTATTTGTGCGCGGACAAAACATATACGCCATCCATCGCGACGGCACGCAAGTCCGGCAGCTAGCTCACGTGGAAGGCCATCCACGTTCACCAGCCTGGTCGCCCGACGGCGGGAGCATCCGGTTCACGCTGGACCTCGGAGAGTTTGGTACGCCGTCGATCTGGGAAATGACCGCGGATGGCACTGGCCTGCACGCGATGCTGTCAAAGACAGCTCATCCGTCACGCCAATCTGCCGGGAATTGGACGGCAGACGGCAAATACTTTCTCTTTTCCGGGTGTGAAGAGTACGACTGCAATTTGTGGGGTATTCGCAATGCGTGGAGCTGGTTCCGGCGTTCGCACCACTCGCCATTCCCTCTGACCAGCGGTCCCGACTCCCTGCATGCTGCCATTCCGGCTCAAATGAGTTCGCGCATCTTTGCCTTCAGTTTTCGCTCGCGTCCGGAGCTTGGAAAAATCGATCCGCACACGCAGCGCATGTCCGCGCTTAGCCTGGACACCTCCATCGCCGAGGCCAGCTTCTCACCCAATGATGAAATGGTGGTCTATTCGAGCCGTCCCGATGATTCGCTTTGGCGCAGCCGGGTCAATGGCGAAGCGCGCATTCCATTGACGATCGCCCCCTTACACGGCCGTCATGCCAGGTGGTCTCCCGACGGCAAGCTCATTCTCTTTACGGGTGCCCGCCAGAACCAGGCACGCAACATTTACGTTATTTCGCCGGACGGAGGCTCACTTCATCCCGTTCTTTCCGGCGGGTGGGAAGCCTCGGAAGCGGATTGGTCGCCAGATGGTTACCGCATCGTAGTGTCCATGCGAAACCAGAAGACGCAATCAGCGTATGGGCTCTATACGCTGGAACCTACGACCGGAACGCTGAAGGAGTTACTGGACTCAAAGGGCCTGACGGAGCCGAGATGGTCGCCGGACGGCCGATACATCGCGGCGATCAATGAGGCCAAGCGCGGGCTGCTGCTTTACGATGTGCAGAAAGCCGACTGGTCGCTGGTTGCTTCCGGGGGACTTCTCGAGTCGCTTCATTGGGCAAACGACAGCTCGGTGATCTATTTCCAGGATCAAATCGACCGAGAAGAATCCATCTTTCGCGCAAGTGTGGCGTCAGGAAAGGTGGAGCGCGTGTTCGGATTCGGAGAAATGCTCCGCGGAAGCGCCACGCACTGTTACTTCACCGGTTTAGACAGGAATGGTTCGTTTTACGTGATGCTCGAGCGCGGCATAACGGACATCTATGCTTTGGATGTTGATCTTCCGTGAACGCACTATTCTTCGTTGAAGTGATTGCGCTTCCGGTAGGCCATGATCGCGAGCCCGATGGAGATCAACATGGGCGGGAAAACCAAGATAAGGATGCCGCTGCGCAGCGCCTGAATCAAGCGAGACCCGGAACCCGCCGCTTGCGAATAGCAAAGCGCACAACTTTGCGCGGACGCCAGAGCCGGCGCCAAAAGGGCGGCCAACAAAGCCGGACAACGCAGTAACAATGGCCACATGGTTTTGCTCTTGCCCATAAGCATTTGGGCCGAGGGGACTGCCTGCTTCTAGCTGGCAGCGGGAATCGGCTTGCCTTCCTTTCCGTTCTCTGCTAACTTTTGTCCGACCTTCACAGGCGAATCGCTCTCTGAGCAACCGTAAGTCCTGTGAAACTTGAGGCTTCGGATAAAGCCTTCAGGACGTAACGCTCCGACGTAATCGCCCGTGTGAGGGCTCCGCCACGCCCCCCCGGCATGATTCCTGGTTCTCTCGTCCAGACCCAACGCTCAGTGCGCGAAAGGCTTCATGTGCAGCAGGCGAAGACTATCAGACCACAGCATATTCATCATCATTAGAACGAAAATGACCGCCGGGATCAATGTCAAAAAAAGGCTGCGCCGTTCCTCGTTGAGGTGCATAAAGTACATGACCGCCAGCGCCCCGCCGCAGAGCGCGAGCGCCAGCAAGATGGCGATGAGCGCTCCCGGAGAAAAACCCTGATACGCGAGAACAATCTCCAGTCCCGCAATCGCCAGCAAGACAAAATAAACGGGCAGATATTTTACAATCACGTTTCCGGATTCAAGGGAACAACGAACATCCATACCAAATCCACAAAATGCCAGTACAAGCCCGTGGTTTCGACATGGCCCGCCGGCAGGCTGCCGCGCGAAAAGCCGCGGGAAACGACGGCAATGGCCACCACGCCGCCCGTAACGTGAAGCAGATGCAAGCCGGTTATGCTGAAGAAAGTGGCTCCGAATAGAGGCGAACCCCAAGGATTTTGGAACAGACTGACGCCCTCATCGATGAGTCCGATCCATTCACGGATGTGCAGCCCGGCAAAGATCACTCCCAATAAAATTGTGGACCACAGAAAACGCCTGGCCTTGGCCTTGTCGCCGGCTTTAGCGGCGTCCACAGCTCCAAGCATGGTCAGACTACTTGTGAGCAAAATGAAGGTCATGAACATGACGTTCAATATGCTTGGATTGAACCGAAACGGAGCAGGCCAGTCGCTGCTCGCCGTGCGCAAGTAGCCGTACCCAAAAAGCAGGGCTCCAAAGGTCACCGCGTCCGATATGATAAACAGCCACATCGTCAATTTTCTGGAAGGAATACCGTAGGGTGATTCTTCCATGGTAGAGCCGCCCGGCCCGTGCACGGTCACTTGAGACTCGCTCACAGTTTTTCTTCTCCTTTCCGCTTACAGACGCACGCAGATGACCACCAACAGATAGAGCCAAAGGGCGGCCATGAAATGCCAGTAGACCACGACCCCTCTCAGCAGGTTTCGCCGCAGAGATTTCCTAACGGCAAGTTGTATAAAAAGATAGAGCAGAGCTGCGATTCCGCCGAGGACATGCAGCGCATGGACGCCCGTGAGAAGATAAAAGAACGAGCTGTTGGGATTCGTCGCCAGATAGAGCCCTTGAGCCCGGAGATTCCTCCATGCCAGGTATTGCCCGGCAACAAAGGTCAGCCCGAGAAGCACAGTGGCCGCTACGAACCCGAGTCTCCTGCCCTGTTCATGGATCTTCGAAGCCACCTTACCTTCCAGTTCGCGCCGCGACGCCTCCATCATGAAGCTGCTCACCAGCAAAACGGCGGTGCTCGCGAACAGGACCCCAGGCGCAGCGATATGCGTCCAGTCCGTAGAGGCCTGCCGAATGAACAGCGCGCTGGTAAACGCCGCGAACGACATGGTGATGGCAAACAGCGCGATCCAGATTCCACTCTCTGAGCCCTTCGCGGGACCAGCGAGCCGGGGCAGAACCGCGGGGGAATGTATCGTTGTCGACATAAGATCCTTTTGCCGCGAATTTAGCTTCGCTCGAGCGCTGCTCACGTCCCTAGCGGCGCCCGACGGCGCTATTCGTTCAATATCTGCTCCGGAGAAGTTTGCATGACGAAGTCGCCGGTTGAACCCTTCAAACCGTATTGATAGGGGTCGTGATAAACAACCGGATGCGCTCCACCGAAATTGTTCCAGGGCGGAGGCGAAGGAACGCTCCATTCGAGAGAAGTTCCCCTCCACGGATTTGCGGAAGCCAGCTTTCCGCGAAAACGGCTGTGGACCAGGTTGAAAAGAAAAATAAATTGCGCCGCACCGGTAGTGAGTGCAGCAATGGTGATGAACTTGTGCAAAGGCATCAGCGCGGGCATGAAATCGTCCACAAAGGAGGAATAACGGCGCACATTGCCCACCAGTCCCAGATAGTGGAAGGGCATAAAGATGCAGTAGGTGCCGACGAAGGTAATCCAGAAATGGAGCATGCCGAGAGTTTCGTTCATCATTCGCCCGGTCATTTTAGGAAACCAGAAATAGGTTCCGGAGAAGATGGCAAAGATTGCGGCGACTCCCATGACCATGTGGAAATGACCGACGACGAAATAGGTGGCGTGCAGATAGATGTCAATCGAGGGCTGCGCAAGAAAGAATCCGCTTACACCGCCGCTGACAAACATGGAGATGAATCCAAGAGCAAAGAAGGATGCGGAATTGATCTGGATGTTCGCGCCATACAGACTTCCCAGCCAGATGAGCGTGATGATGGTGGCGGGGATGGTGATGGTGAGCGTGGGGAAAGAGAAAAGCAGCGACGAAAAGGGATTCATGCCGCTGACGAACATGTGATGTCCCCAAACCATCCAGCTGAGAAAACCGATGGACATCATCGAGTAGATGATGACTTTCGCGCTCAGGAGCGGCTTGCGCAGACTGTTGGTGAGCACGTGAGAGACAATCCCGACTGCCGGCAAAATGGCGATATAGACTTCCGGGTGCCCGAAGAACCAGAACAAGTGCTGCCACAAAAGAGGCGACCCGCCGGCATGATTCTGAAGTCGATCGCTCACGACGAGCCCGGAAGGGATGAAGAAACTGGTTCCGGCCATACGATCGAGGAGCAAAAGGACGCAGGCAGGCAGCAGTACCGCGAAGGCCAGCAGCCCGATGGAAGAAGTAATGAACCACGCCCAAGTGGATATGGGCATGCGCATGAGCGTCATTCCCTTGGCGCGCAAATCCAAAGTAGTGGCGATGAAATTCAGCGACCCCAGCAATTGCCCGATACAAAAAATGCCAATGGCGATGACCCAGAGATTCTGCCCCCAACCGAGCCCGGGTCCCGCATCCTTTCCAATCGCGCTGAGCGGGGCATACGCCGTCCAGCCGGAAATCGGCGGACCATCGGGGATGAAGAAAGCGGCGATCAAAACAACGAAGGCTACAAACGTGGTCCAGAACGACATCATGTTGAATCGCGGAAAAGCCATGTCTTCGGCGCCGATCTGGATGGGCAGGAAATAGTTGCCGAAACCTGCGAATGGCGCGTTGGTGAGAACAAAAAACACCATGAGCGTGCCGTGCATGGTCAGGAGCGAGAGATAGTACTCGGGAGTGATGATCCCGCCGGGCGCGCCTGTTTTGGCGATAAGCTCGAGCCCTGGAATTTTCGCGTTGGGCCAGACCAGATGAAAACGCATCAGCCAGGACAACCCCATTCCCACAAAGACGGATAGCAGAGCCAGCGCATAGTACTGTTTGGCGATCACTTTGTGGTCGAGGCTGAACACATACTTCCAAAGAAAGCCTTCCGCCGGGGCGTGCACGTGAGCCTGCGATTTCAGGGCTTCTTCCAAATGTTCACCTCGTTCCGTCGAAACTTGAGTAGCGATCGAACCGTCAAAAACTTCAGCCGGCTTGCCGGAGCTATTGCTCCGACACTTTCTGTTTCATCCACTTGTCGAAATCCTCTTGAGATAAAACGCTGAGGTAGGCCTTCATGTTGTAATGACCGAGCCCGCAGAGTTGCGTGCAAAGAATCTCGAAATGTCCCGCTTGAGTGGCTGTGAAATGAAGCGAGAGATCCAGACCCGGCACAAAATCCTGTTGAATCCTGAGTTCGCGGACATAGAAGGAATGGCCGACGTCCTTTGAATGCATCAGAAGATGAATCTCCCGATTCACCGGAATGGCCAGTTCCGCCGTAACCACATCGTCTCTCGCCTCCACGTCGTTTGCGGGATCCAACCCGAAATAATTCTGATTTCCTTCGTCAATTTTGTCGGGATGAAGTGCACCAAACTTTCCGTCCGGACCGGGATATCGAAAATAAAAAGCAAACTGCCCGGCCTGGGCCTGAACCTGCAGAGCGTCCGGGTTGGGCGGCGTGAAATAAACGGCCGCCCAGGCTTTTTGTCCGAACACCCCTAAGGCCAGAACTTCCGTGCCCACGAGAATAAACGCGGCGACGACCATCAACTTCGCGCCGCCCGGCAAGTGGAACACCTTGGCGCCTTCCTTGCGGTTGGAAAACTTCCAAACACAAAAGGCCAACAAAAGCTGGGCCAGTACGAACGACAACCCGGCTTCCGCCATGGTGTCAGCGAGTTGCTCATCGATGGCGTGTCCGTGGGTGGAGATGTCCACGGGCTGTACATACATGTGCGTCACGATGGGGTATGCCGAAGCCAGCGCAATGATCGTGAGAATGACTCCAAAAAGTTTTCCCATAACACCTCTAGGACGCCGCTCACCCTATCCGAGTTTTTGACCGAGAGAGTTCGCTTTCCTTATTCCAAAGCGCAGAACACCGCCGACTAATAGGGCTTGGCCTTGAACGTAAAACTCACGGTTTTCGTTTCGCTTCCGGAAATCGTCACTTCCTGCGATTGATCACCGTAAGACTCGTGGAACGCCGTGACGGTGTATTTTCCCGGCGGCAGGTCGGGCAGTGAAAAGCTCCCATCCTCGCCAGAAATCGCGTAATGAGAATTCTTCAACACCGCGAACGTGCCATGCATCCAGGGGTGGATATTGCACTTCACGGCAATCATCTCCGCCTTGTCGTACTTGTCGACGATGGGAGGTGATCCCGGGGGCTGCGATTTGTTCCACTCGCGATTCGTCTTGGCTAGCGGATGGATGTTGTGGGAGGTCTGATCTTCATTCAGCACATTCAAGACCTGGTTCACCTGGAATGCGAGAACATGAGGCAAGTAGCGGCAGCCCTTCTGCGTGAATACCGCCGCCTTGGAAGGAGCAGCCTCATCCGGTGCCCCTAAGGAAATATAAACCACGACGTTCTCGAGCGCATTGTTCGGACCGGTTACGACCGTTTCTGTCGTGGGAGGAGTCGTATACTGTTTCGCACAACTCGGCTCCTTGGACATGTCGATGGGCTTCTGCTTGGCTGGCGTGCCCTGGTAGGTGATTTTGCCGCTGACGGTCCCACCGCTCGGCCGGGCAGGGGTCATCATCGAAACGGAAAGGATGACCATACCCGCCATAAAGACATTTCGCATTCGCATTCGTGTTTTCCTCCTGCAATTCCTGGTCTAGGTTCCCGGTTATTGATTGACGCCGGAACCCGTCGGAGTCCCGTGTATTTTCTGGGCTCGAACGATCTCGGCGCCTTCTTTGGTGCCTTCCCAGAGTGCCAGCTCGGGGCTCTTGTGGCTGACCTGTAGGGTCCGCAAATAGTGCACCAGATCCCAGGCATCTTCCGGCTTGATGACGTCAGCAAAGGATGGCATGGGTGTGCCATCCAATCCGGTCATGAAAATCTTGTAGAGGTCGTGGTTCGAGGTGCCGCACTTGAACCGCGAGCCCGCCGCGAAATTGTAGGGGCGGATGGGCTGGTCATTGCTGTCGGTAAGAGTTGAAGCCGAGGGGCCATCTCCACGGCCTTCTGGACCGTGGCACTTCCAGCATTCCAGCTTGGTGAATAATTCCTTGCCATGCTGGATGCCTGGCACGGTGGGCGCTGGCTCAGCCGGTACAGTGATCTCCGCCCCGGCCTTCTCGGTCTTCCAGCGTTCGGAGAGCGTTTTGATGAAGGCTATCAAGTCGGCGCGGTTCTGGTTGGTCAACGTGATCCAGGATGGCATGTTGGAATTGGTGAGCCCGCGCACGAGCGAGTCGTAAATGTCCTGGTCCGTTGGCAGAGTACCCGTCGGCGTCGAGCGGCATTTGAACGTTGCCGACACGAAGTTGCGCGGCTGGATGTTCAGGTTCGGCGAGTTAGGGTAAGCGCCCGTGGGGAGCCAGTTCTCGCCGTTTCCGTCACCGCGGAAACCATGGCAGCCCCAGCAATAGCGAAAATAAAGCTGTCTGCCGGAGTCCGCGTGACCGGTGACTTTGCCGATGTGTGATTCTCCCTGTTGCGCCGAGACCAGCAGCGGCGTGGCCAGGAGCATGGCGATGCCAGCAAGCCATTTTGCAATGTTCTTTTGTCGCATGGTCTTCCCTCTCAGAACGCGAAGTCAAAACCCGTGAGCAAGCTGCTGAAATTAAGGTTCTGGCCGGTCACCGGCGATGTGCCTATCTGATGGCTGAAGGCATATTCGCCGTGGAAAGCGAACCCGGCACGGCTTGAAATAAATGGATAGTAGCGCCCGCCGATGGTGTAGACGTCCATGTTGCCAAAGCTCAGAGATGGAACGCTTACGCCGGGGGTATAGGGAGTTCCCGCCACAATCGGAAGAGCTTGCTGCGACATGCGCACGAGCTCGACGCGTTGCGTCAAAATAAACTGCGGGCTGGGGGTGTAGTGGCTTTCAAACAGCGCGCCATTCCATATCGCATTTTGCGCGCCCGTGGGCAGTGTAGCGAAAGCCGCATTCACAGGCGTGCCGGTGGCCAGATACTTATCGTCGGAACTATGGAAGTACATGGCGGTGAGATCATACTTCTTGATGTAAAACATGCCGATCAGACCCGCTCGGTAGAAGGACCGATTGCCAATACCTGTGCCGGGCAGACCGAAAGCGGCATTACCGGGGACGCCGCTGTTGTTGCCATTGGTGAATTGAAAATAAGTGGGGGCCTGCCCGACATAGTCGAATGCGCCAATGCGTTGCAGCCCCAGACTTCCGACCTGGAAGGCCTGGCTAAACGTGAAATAGGCGTTGTAAGCGCGGCTTGTTGGCAGACCCGGGGAACCGTCATTGGAGCTTAGTACGGAGGCAGAATAGCGGGTGCGATCATTCTTGGAATGCCCCATCAACTCCAGTCCGTCTTGATTGTCGCCTATCCCAAACGTGAACTGGGGGAAGGCGGGATTGAGACCATTGTTCTCTGTGGGGGGTTGGAAGTGGTAGTTGGTATAGACGCCGGAAATGCTCGTCAGAGTAAGGATGCGCTTCTCGGACAGCAGGTTGTCGAGCTCGAATTTGCCGAGTTTGACGTTGAACCAACTGCTGCCAGCGAGATTATCGAGACGGGCGAAAACGGTTTCAAAGTGGAAAGCGCCGGTATTGTCCGAGGACGGCAGCACGTAAAATGAGACGTTTTTTGCGAGCGTGCCGCCGGTATGGAAATCCAGGCCGGTCCAGTCAAAGCCGTGCGTCGTTACGCTAGCCTCGTTCCCGCCGACACCCGCTGCTCCATCCACCTGGGCGCGGTTGGTGTTGTCACGGTGCCAAATCGGTGTGATCCGGAATGTCACCGGCCAGTACGCCGGGTTCTGATAAATGGGGGCATCGCGCTCGTTGCCTAGCTGATAGCCGTTGTCCTTGAACGCTTGTCCGAACGGGCTCAGCATGGGCCAGGCCTGATGACAGGAAGAGCAAGGCATACCGTACTTGCGAGCGAAGGCAGGTAAAGCACGAACCGCTACCCCTGGAACCGGGAACGCCGAAGCTGGCCGCGTATCAGCGAGCAGAATGGTGAGAACGAGAATCGCACTCAGTAGAGAGAATACGTGATACTCCACTCTTCTCTTCAGCAAGGTGAAATCCCAAAGGGACATGTTGCCTCCTGCGGATGAAATTCAAGTGTGCTGTAGGACAAAATGAATAAATGCCGCGGAGCACGGCATGGAAGGGAAAAAGCGTAATGACACTCAGCCCGTCGGATATTGGGGATATCCAGGCTTCGTCAACAAAAACCCTTGAACCAGTTAGCAATACGCCCATAGAGAATCGCGGCCCCGCTTCTCCCGGAGAGAAGCGCGCCGAGTCCTCAAGTCCCTGAACCGCGCGCATCCTACTCCCGCAAAAAAACGAATGCAAGAGTTTTCTTCTTTTCATCACAATTTTTCTCAATTCATAGTTCTGGTACCCTGATATTTCTCGCTCGTCCTATCAACGCGCCCTCGAAAACGATATTTTGGCTGCGCACGGCAATGCATGCAACCCCGTGGAAGGAAGCAAGTCGAGACGTGTCGCTCTGGATTTGACAGCCCTCGGGCAATTACACTAGTAAGACGCGGCTGCACTCGCCCAACAAATCGCAGGCGATCAAGTCTTCGGTCGGGAGCCGCTTGGGACGAAAAACATGGGTTTAAATACAGGAGGAATTCTGGAAGTTGTCACGCGGGGCGGTGTGAACCATTCTCTAGCCAGAATCGCTTTCCTACCTCTTGTACTACTCCTGCTCGCTGGCTTCCTTTCCCCCAATTCCCTGGCGGGCTGGCCTTCCAAAGAACGGCCGTTAGGGCCGGGGATTACCAGGGAGTTTTCCGCGACACTGGAGGATGTCCTAGAGGCGTTGCACGAGGTTCTTGAAGACCAGACCATTCACGGCACGGTGATTTATGACAAGCAGCCGGTTCTGACTGGCGCGACGGTTGTGAATTCCACGCCCCTGTTCGAACCATGGAATCAAGCAGGCCAGGTCTTCTACAAGATTCGGAAGGACGCCATTGCACCGCGCCACTTCCTAGACAGCGCCGACCAGGGCACCATCGCTGTCCGCTATATCGTGACCAGCCTCGGTCAGGAGCGCGTTCGACTGCATATCGATGCAATCTACGTCGAGACTACCCATCGAACTCCGCACATTTCTGACGGCACGGTGGAAGCCAGCGAAGCGAAAGTGATTGAGGATCATCTCCACGCCATTCAAACCACCGAGCAGGAAGCCAGCGAGGCCATTCGCCGTCGCGAAAGCGCCGACTTGGTGAGAGCAACGGAACTGCGGCAGCGCGAGGACGAAAAAACGCTGCTAGCATCCGCGCAGTCCTCCGCCGAAGATCTGGCACAGCAAATAAAAACCTTGCGCCACGAATTGGAGCGCCGCGTGAAGGCCCCGGGGATAGAACTGAAAGCCGCACCCTTTCACTCCGCTGCCGGCATTGCCACGCTTCCCGCCTATACCGAGGTTGTTATCGTCATTGTGACTCCGCACTGGTACGGTGTGGAACTGCACGATGGGAAGCACGGCTGGATTCACGTGGACAACCTGGAAGCCCTTCCGTGAAGAACTGCCCATTATTTCGCTCCAAGCTTCATTACCTTTCTCTGGCGCTGCTCGTTGTCCTCCAGTTTTCGCCGACTCCTCCAGCACGGGCGCAAGCGATTCCTTATGCCCGGACTTTCCTGAGATCCAAGGAAGATGTCGAAGCGGCGCTGAAGGGATTACAGGCATACGCAGGTCAAAAACTTCCGATCGTCGACGGCTTTGTTGCCATGGGGGAGCAGCCGCTTGAACGTTACGAGCACGCCTTCTACCAGTTCTCAATCGATCTTGTTCCCAACGGCACAGACAGCACGGTCGTTAAGCTCTCTGCGAAAATCACGGCCTGGTATGCCGATCCCGACCCGTCGAAAGCGGGCTATCAAGTGCTCCCCTCGACCGGCAGGCTGGAATTGGACTTGCTGGACCGCTTGGGTGAGAAATTTGGAACGAAGCCCTCTATCTATGTTCCGCGTACGAACCTGCAGGCTCCCAGACCGAAAATCGATTCCTCAGGAAATCCTTTGCCGCAAAGCTCTTCAAGTCTGACAGCAGCTTCCAATCCCGGCGCAGGAGTGTCACCGGGAACCGCGCCCCCCGACGCTAGCGCTAGTGAACTGGCGGCGCTCAAGTCGCAGCGGGAAACCGAACAAAAACATATGCTGGAGCTCAAATCAGAGCTCGAGGGCCTAAAGGAAATTCAACATAACCAGGCTCATCCCGGTAATCTCGTCATAGTGAAAAAATCTCATTCACCGGTGCTCGCGCGTCCAACGGAAGGAGCAAGGGTTTTATTCACTGCGTCTGCCGACGACGAGTTCGAGTTCATCGAAACCGAAGGCGATTGGTTCCACATACAAATTGCCGGAGCATCACGTGGCTGGATACGTCGCTCCGAAGCCGAGTCCATGGACCCACGCTGGAACGCTTCTGGAACCCCGGCCAAAGCGGAACCGGAAAGTGCCTCCCTGTTCAAAGTAACTCGGGAGGAGAGTGGACCGTTCCCCGGGAACTGGGCCCCGCTAAAAAACATGACCGTCAAAATCTTCTGGGTGCAGCCGGCCGCTTCGCCGACAGTTTCCACCGCGCCCAGCGAGAAGCGCGAGTTCACGAAATCGCTTTTCGAGCGTGCGTGGAATGACGCCAAAGGCGCCGAGACCCTCCCAGCGGGCGTGGTTGTAGTGTTTGATACGCCCGATGGGGGACAAGTCTCGACGACCATGGCCATATTGCAGAGCTGGATGGAAAACAAAATTCCGGGACCGCTGTTTTGGCAGCAGTGCTCGGTCGATCCTCCGGAGCTGTTTAGCGTGCCCCAAAAAAAATAGCCGCCACAATTGGAGTTCGCTTGTTCCAATGTACGCCCGTCACCAGCGCTAACGATGGAGCGTCTTAAAGATTTGCTATCTTCCGACGTGCCGCCCGGAAGTGACCAGACCAGTCAATACAAGCGCGTTACAGAAGACTCATCCGCATCTAAGAATCGGTTTATCCAACACTCTCCCACAAACGATTTCTGTGCCGGAATACTTCCGGTTAAGCCGACGATCGGAGCGGCCGATGGGCGTGTGCGAACCAACATGGCTATCTCTTCGACACGGGCGTTTTTCCCGAGCGCGCGAAGCAACGCCCCGGCAAAAGGACGCCGCTTCGCCTCAACGTCTGTGGGATCCATAGTGGGCTCGACCGCGATCGTGCCGTTCGCTTGCGGTACGCCTTTCTTCATTCTTTCCGCCATTTCGGTCGACGCGTTTCCAATGTCGAGCTGACCGCAGGCCATGTCGTACTTTCGGCCGTCGAGAGCAGTCACTTTGCTGAGACCCGTAATTGCGTGTTTTGATGCCGTATAGGGGGCGGAATTAGGTCGAGGACTGTGCGCAGAAATCGAGCCGTTATTGATGATGCGCCCGTCGCGTGGCTCCTGGACCTTCATGATTTTGAATGCTTCCTGCGTGCAGAGAAACGTGCCAGTGAGGTTCGTATCGACCACGGACTTCCAATGCTCGTACGTTAAGTCCTCGAGCGGCATGGCGCGGCCGGAGCTGGCATAAATCGCGTGCGTCTTCTGGAATGGCAGAGGTCCAACAGCAAGCAGATGCTTGACGGTGTTGAGAATTGATAAGCGTGATACCACAAAAGATGAGTTCAGGGAAATGCTCCGCCCATTGCCCACAGTCGGCACAAAGCTAGTAGGAAGGCCTGCCCTTCACAATCTGGATGTCGCGGGTTCGAGCCTCTCTAGGCGGTTGCGGTGCTCTTTGCTCGTCTTCGCACCCAGTGGCGAATCAGCTCATATTGCGGGACGGCGGTTGCAGAACTCTTGGTAATCTTGACCAGGCCGCGACGCCTGAGAAGTCGGATGGCTCCCTGCACGGCCGATTTGGACAACCCAGCGAGCTCGCCTAGCTGCCGCAGGCTGACCGCGATGCATCGCTGCTCGGATCTGTAGAGTTTGGTCCAAAGGACTAGGTAAACGAGAAATGCGGCGGGCGACCGATTGTGTCCCGTGAGGTCTGGCAGCAGAACGTCGAGAACGTAGTCATCAATCGCAACATGGTGCATAAATACTATACTAATTAAAAGCATAGAACGTTGCAATTCAAAGGCGACTTGCAACACAATGGCCGACGGAAGTGAGCATCTCCGGCGCGGAAACAAAAGCCGCGATCCCGGCACTGCCAGGAGGAACCATGATTCAAGGCATCAAGTTTGCAAGTATCCCTGTTACGGACCAAGATAGCGCACTGGCCTTTTACACGGAAAAACTCGGGTTTCGGCTGGTCACGGATCAACCGTTCAATGACGAGCAGCGCTGGATCGAACTTGGTATTTCAGGCGCGGATACGCGAGTAGTCCTGTTTCGCTTCGACGAAGGTCTAAAGCCGGGCGGAAACATGAACGTGACGTTCTGGACTGATGATGTCGAAGGCACGGCGCGAGAGTTGAAAAGTAAGGGTGTGGAATTCGTTATGGAACCGAAACGCGAAGACTGGGGTACGGCAGCAGCGTTCAAGGATGTTGACGGCAATTGCTTTGTTCTCAGTTCTAGATGCTGAAAAGCGCACATCGTGGAAGAGCATATGTCATCTACCTTCGAAAAACTAAATCTGAAAAGGCATAAGCAGATCGTCGTGCTTAACGCCCCTGAAAGCTTTGAGCATGAACTGACCGCCCTTCGCGGTATCACAATTCTCCGCAATCTGCACGAGCTCAACGAAATTGAGTTTTCACTTTCGTTCGTCACCAAGCAAAGAGAAGTCGACGCTCTTGGAAAGGCGATCGCAAAGAAGGCCAGAGGCGACGCTGTGGTCTGGTTCGCGTACCCGAAAGGGACCGCCAAGAAGTACAAAAGTGAAGTCAACCGTGACAACGGCTGGCAGGTTCTCGGCAGCCTCGGATTTGAAGGCGTTCGAAGTGTTGCCATCGATGAAGACTGGTCCGCAGCCCGTTTTCGACGAGTGGAATTTATTAAAGCGATGAACCGCGACAAGAAACACGCAATGACCAAGCAGGGTAAAGCGCAGCTGGCGGGGAGATAGCCTCAATAATGTTCACCACGCCGACCGCCTGTGCCGCCGACCGCTTCACAAAGCCTGCGCGTTATTCAAACGTTTCGACGCGAGTGGGCGGACGCTGCTCCAAGAGCAGTCCGGGAACTTCGTCAAAGTAACGAATGGGAGGCCCGACAAAATGGACAAGACTTTCCCAAACAAAGACGTTAACGATATCCTCGCCACCTCCACCCCGGAAGCGCGGAACCTGGCTTTGGCAGCTCGCTATTCCCGACATTACTGAGCAGGCTGACGTCAAGGCACGGTTCATCGGGTACGGGTATGGTCCTAAATAGGTCGACATGGTGTGCGTGATAATGCCAACCGGAGCGGGAGTGAATCAGGGGATGGCCTACGCCATGGAGCTACCGGACCCAAAGAAACTTCTTGGGGCCACAGGCAAACTAGATCGGCATGTCAAGATTAAGAGCAAATCAGATCTAGAGAGTGGTCCCTTGAAGTCACTTCTCAAAAACTCAATCGCTGCCGCGATCGCGCGGAGAGAAAAGATACGATAGAAACAAATAATCAAGCCCACTGCTGTCCAAATTAGCTGAAAACTGGTCGCCAACATCTCCAGAGTAAGGGCAAAATTCGCTGTCTGAGCGCTGAACGCAGGGCAGGTTGGTGGCGGCGAAGCGTTTCTCTTGATCTGATGCTGTCTAAATTCTCCCTCCTTGAAGTCTCAAAGTTACGTCGAATTGTTGGCATGTGGCTTATCGCTGCTGTCCAATCCATCGATCCACTCGGTAGTGGGTCAGTTTCAAGTGGACACAGCGCTATCGGGATCGCGCTTCATGTAGAACTTGCGATCATCCTCATGTGTGGTTTGAAAGCCGAGTCGTTCGTAGAGCCGCAAAGCAGGGTTGATTTTCACGACGGCCAGGCGCACAGCTTGATTGAGACGTGCGGCCTCGCCGATTAGGCGATGCATCACCTCAGTGCCGATGCCTTTCCGCTGAAAAGGACCATCTACAAAGAGCTGAGCAACAAAAAGACCATCATCTTGCATTGTGCTCTGCAACCAGCCAACGTCGGAACTCTCGACAGTGATGATGCGGACCTGCGTCAACGCCCATTGCTCGCGAAAACTAACCGCTTGAGCAGCCCTATTCAGGTGCAATTCCTCAATGATTTTCTTCATTCCGGCGAAGTACAGACGTTTGCAATATTCGAAATCTTGAGTGCTCGCGGGACGAAGTGCGATCTGCATTGGCTTATCCGTAGCACGGACGATGCTGGTTTACAAGTCACTGGGTGGTCGCTGGATTTTAAACTGACCCACTACCACCCACTCAGATCAGTTGCAGCGTCAACTGCTCTGACGATCTTTCTGGTATCGGTGGTGGTTGGAAAGGATCGTCGATCCATGCCCACAGGTCACGGTAAACAAACAATTGCTGCCGCAGGAGGGCCACCAGATTGGAAAGGGACCAACCGAACGTCGATCGCAGTTGCAGGTATTTCACCACCAGCATGGCGATCAGCGCCGTCCAGAGCTGCGTTTTCAAGGCATTGGCTGAAGTCCCCGCAAACGTTTTCACACGCAGTGACTGTTTCAAGGCCCGAAAAAACAACTCGATCTGCCAGCGCTCCTTGTAGATCGCAGCGACCGTAGCCGCAGCCAACTCCAAGTGATTGGTCAGAAATACCAGCACGCGATCGTGCTCCTCGTCGTAAAACTCGATCCGCCGGAAGAAGGCTTCCTCGCTCGCCTGCGCAAGCTTATAGAAAAAGACCACTTTATCCCGCAGTACGCCGCGCCGCTGCGGAACTTCACGCTTCTCCACCACGCCATAGTCGGCGTTTTCCTTCAAGCGCGTTACGAAATAAACTCCCTGCTCGGTCAAGCTCATAAACCATTCGTAGTCCGTGTAGCCGCGGTCAAATACCAAAATCGCCCCCGGCGCAAATTGCATCTGTCGCGCCACCCGCACCTCATGCTTTTTGCCCTCAGTGATCACCGCGAAGGACGGCAGATAGCCATCGTGGTCCAGCAGCAAGTGAAGTTTCACCGCTCCCTTCGTCAGGCGGAACTTGGCCCAATCAAACATTGTGGCGCAGAGATCGATCACCGTGGCATCCAAGCTCAGCAGAGGATTCTTGAAACGGAACCTCCTCTTCTTTCTGGTCTCTGGTTGGCTGGCCACCAAGATCTGGCACTTCGCCAGCAGCTGCTCAAACACGGTGCGCTGCAGCTGCCAAGGCCGATGCTCATTGGCGTAGGCCAGGGTGGAGCGAGAAGGAGCCGTGGGCAACCCCAGATGACGAAGTTTCCCTTCGCTGGCAGCCAATCCCCCACAAATTTCGCGCAACGACTTGGCGTGCCCCAGCTGACAGAAAAGCATGGCGATGAACTGGCCCCAGCTAGTAAAACCTCGAGCATGACGCTCCGCGTTGTGCTGGCGTACGGCTGATTCAAATTCCAGACGAGGGATTAACTGCAGAATCTGTGAGAAAATACTGCAGACTCGAGTCACGGCTGAGCCTCCTTAGCGTTGTGATTGGCTTTTCCAGAGCCCAACCTCAAGCTATCAGATGCTCAGCCTTTTTTTTGCTTCAAAATCTCAAATCCTAATTTGGACAAGCGTGAATCAACCCAATTGCACTGGCTGAATCGAAAATCAGAACTGTCGGACCCCAAAGACCGTGTGGCCATCTACGGTCTGAGTGAAACTCTGCATGTGCTGTGCGATTTCACGAGCGACCGCGATCGCCTTCTCGCCATCCTGAAAAACTACGACACCACAGGTTCTCAAGCCTGGAATGACCCGGAAGGAAGTCGAGGATTATCTTCGAGCGAGAAATGTCGACTTTAGCCAGATGTGTTGTGTCGTCGCGTACAAGTTCAACCAAAACATTCATTGGATGAT
>Ga0207008_10044_pt1 | contig 37247 bp, 41 predicted proteins | sample Alteio_BWMinCont_83_FD_153489 | JGI IMG/M metagenome (GOLD analysis project Ga0207008, IMG submission 153489) | Enriched cells from forest soil in Barre Woods Harvard Forest LTER site, Petersham, Massachusetts, United States -... | ecosystem: Environmental > Terrestrial > Soil > Temperate forest >... | reverse complement strand
GCTTGAAGGAGAAACACATGAAAGCGCGCTTTATTCCCGTGTCGATCGGTCTGGTGTTTGTTCTTGTGGCCGCGATGAGTCTTTCGGCCCAGACTTTCCGCGGAACCATCCTCGGAACCGTTACCGACCCCTCCGGCGCAGTCGTGTCCGGAGCCAAGGTCAGCGCGAAAAATACCGGCACCGGCCTTGAGCGCGCCACCGAAACCAGCGGCGACGGCAGCTACTCCATCCCGGAATTGCCCATCGGCACATACAACGTCACCGTCACCCAGAGCGGCTTCCAGACCTTCGTCGCCAACGGTGTAGTCGTCGATGTAGCCACCGAACGCCGCGTCGATGCCTCCCTCAAGACCGGAGAGATCACCACCAAGGTCGAAGTCTCCGCCGACCAGTTGCCGCTGGTCCAGACCACCACGAACGATCTAGGCGGCGTGCTCACTGCTGAGACCGTCGAGAACATGCCGGTCAACGGACGCGACTACACCAAGCTGATCTATCTGAATCCCGGTGTAGCCGGATCTCCCGACCAGATCTCCGACTCACCCGGCTCCTTCGGCGAATTCTCCATGAACGGCGCCCGCGGCCGCTCCAACAACTACCTGCTTGACGGTACTGACATGAACGACGGATACCGCAACGACCCGGCCATCAATCAGGCTGGCGTGTTCGGAACGCCGTCCACCATTCTCCCGATCGACGCGGTCGCAGAAGTCAACGTGCTCTCGAACTTCCAGCCGGAATACGGACGCAACGCCGGCGCCGTGGTCAACATCGTGACCAAGAGCGGCACCAACGCGCTTCACGGGACCGCTGCCGAGTATTTCCGCAACGATGCTCTCGATGCCCGCAACTATTTCAATCTGAGCAGCCAGCCCAAGGCCCCATTCCATAACAACCAGTTTGGAGCTTCTCTCGGCGGCGCCATCGTCAAGGACAAGACTTTCTTCTACACCGACTATGAAGGACAGCGCGAACCTGTCGGCGTTGTGACCTTGGGCTGTGTGCCTGATCCTGCCCAGATTGCAGCCGATCTCACTGCCCCGGGTTTCCCTGGATCCAATTCGGTGATCGCCGCATTGCTCGCTACCCATAGCCCCTGGCCGAAGCCAAATATTCCGGGGACATTCGGAACCCCCACTGCTCCTCACACCGGCTCGGATTTGGGATGCGGTGGAAACCCGAACACTGCCTTGGACACTCCTTCCTACAACGATTTGACGAGCTTCATCGCCAAGATCGATCAGAACTTCAATGCCAGCAACATTCTCACTGGCCGCTATTTCTTCGGCGACAGCATCCAGTCATTCCCGCTGGCGCTGACCGCAGGCGGAGGACCGCTGCCCGGCTTCAACACCTTCACCCCGACTCGCGTTCAGCTCGTCTCCCTTTCCTATACCCACACGATCGGATCGAATAAGGTGAACGAGTTGCGCTACGGCTGGAACCGTTTCGCCGAGGGCTTTTTCCCGCAGGACCAGAACTTTCATCCCAGCTCTATCGGACTGTGCGCCGCCAGCACCACCGCAGGTTGCCAAGGCGGCGGCACCACAGATTCTGGTCTGCCTATCATTTATGTGAATGGCACCGCTTTCGGTCAAGTCGGAGCCAATGGCAGCGTCCCGCGTCATCGCGTCGACACCAATAACCAGATCATCGACAACTTCACCTGGAAGCTGAACAAGCACGACGTGAAGTTCGGCGTCGACTACCATCGCACCAGCGTCCAGCAGTACTTTGATAAGTATTTCCGTGGCCGTATCAAGTTCAACGACCTTTCAGATTTCCTCTCTGGCACCATTCACAATGGCTTCCAGTATTCCGGCGACTCCACCCGCCACACTTTCGAAAATAATTTCGGCTTCTACGCACAAGACAGTTTTCGTGTCACTTCGCGCATCACTTTGAACTACGGCCTGCGTTGGGACTACTTCGGCGTAGTGCGCGAGAAGAACAACTTACTCAGCAACATTACGAGTGAGTCTCCCTCCACCGGAACAGGATCTTTTGTCTTGACGCAAGTCGGACAACCTGGCCTGAGCGGTCTCTACAATCCTGATAAGAAAGATTTCGCTCCCCGAGTCAGCGCGGCCTGGGATGTGACCGGCAAGGGCAAGACCGTCATCAGAACCGGCTTCGGCATGTTCTACGATGCCTTCTCGCAAGATATGGTCCTCGGCCATCTCCCGTATCCCACTTTCTTTGCTCCGGGGCCTGCTTACAACCCGGTGGGACCAGCCAATACTCAGATCGTCTCCGCAACCGCCACCGGTAGCCTCAATCCCGGCACGCCGATCTACAACGCTCCCAGCTGCGTCAGCTTTGAATGCGATGTGTTCGCATTCGACCGCAACATCAAGACGCCCTACATGGAGAACTACAATCTCAACATCCAGCAGCAGATCGGCTCCAAGGCTGTTGTGCAATTGGGCTATGTAGGTTCTCAAGGACATCGCCTGTGGCGCTTCTTCGACATTAACCAGCCCAGCACCGCAACCATCAATGCCTGCGATCTGGGAACCCTGCCGGCCTCGACGGGATGTGCCGCGGGCACGCTTCAGGATTTTGGTCAAGCGAATCGCCCCTTCGGCGGATACGGAATCGGAAACCCCTACGGCGCGTATTACGTAATGCAGGAAAACTCCAGCGGCAAGTCGAACTACAACTCGCTGCAAGCGAGCTTGCGCCTGACGGCGTGGCATGGAATTACGTCGATCGCCAACTATGTCTGGTCCAAATCGCTCGACAACTCCAGCGACGGCGAAGACTTCGAGCCCAACGCCGCGCAGCCCCAGGACAGTACCAGTCCTCAGCGGGAGTATGGCCCCTCAAACTTCAATCTGCCGCAGCGCTTCACCTGGAATTTCTCGTATGAGTTACCCAAGATGGGCGGCGGTATGCAGAAGCTGAAGAACGGCTGGGGGGTCAACAGCGTTCTCACTCTGCAAAGCGGACAACCCTTCCAGTTCAACTACAACTGCGAAGATGACTTCAGCGGCGGCGGGGATTGCTACGACCGGCCTGACGTCGTCGGACCCATCGTTCAGAACAACCGCAACCCGCGCCAGTTCATGCAGCTGAGCTCCTTTGCGATTCCTTGCACGGTGAATCCGGCGGGAGGCGCGAACGGCGTCGCCAGCGACTGCGTGGCCGGAACTCGCCACTACGGGAACTTAGGCCGCAACGCTCTGAGCGGTCCGACCTACAAGCAGTTGGACTTCGCGCTCTACAAGACCACCGCGCTTACGGAGCGTTTGAGTATGCAGCTGCGTGCCGATATCTTCAACATCCTGAACCACCCCAACTTTGCGAATCCTTTCCTGCCCGCTTTCATTGCTGACCCGGCAGCGAACGGATTCCAGTTAGCCGGAAACCGCGAAGTCGGAGTGGGCGGCTACAACCTGACGGCCACCGGAGACGTGGGCATCGGCAACCCGTTCCTCGGAGGCGGCGGCCCGCGCGGTATCCAGCTCGCAGCCAAGTTCACCTTCTAACTTTGGGGTCTCAATCCCAGCCCCTGCCCCGGCAGGGGCTTTTTCACGCTCGGGCAGCCGACGACCCAGCCAGAGAATCCAACGCAGCCAGCCGAGAGGCAAGCCGCGAAGCGGCGAAAGAATACAGCCCGCGGCGCAAGCCGCGGGAAAGCGCACGAGAAGCAATCCAGCCCCGGAGGGGTGACAGAAACCAATGTCTTTGAAAAGGAGGGGCCGAACCGGTAAGGTCGCAAAACTCCAGGTCGCGAAAAACTCGTTTCATCGAGGCTTTGGGAAGGGCACGAGTTCCACTCGTGCCGATTTAGCCTAAGGTAAAGACGCGGCTTTAGCCGCTGAGGTTCACTCCTGAAGCCACACCAGACAAGCAAATTACCCGTGAGAACAAACCCTGCCCAGAGAAATTCCACAGGCCACTTGTGACATCTGACCTTGCCCTCCACAAACGATTTATCCGATGATGGGCGTACGCGTTAGCGTGGCTCGTCCCGACGTGGATAAGCCAAGCTCTTTGTTATCAAGATTTTGCCCGCAAGTGATTGTGGCCCTTAGATTTTTTAGAGATTTTCCCCTAACTCGATGATTCCAAAGAAACTCCAGGGGGAGGGTGGGGGTTAACCAATCGGTAATATCGTTCCCAAAGAGGAAAATGTCCGCGAGCATCAACAAGCGCGACAAATATAATCACCCCCGCGTTGCCCAAGAGCCAGAATCCCCCGACGATCATCACGAGGCTGGCTTCTTCAATGGCTAAATGACTAAATGCCTAAATGATTAAATGACTCTCCCCTCCCGTCCTACGCCTTTGGTCACCTCGTCCTGCCGCGTCCCCGGTGTTACCTTCTGTCTAGTTATCCCTCCCCACATATCTCTGTTCCGGAGATCCGTGCATGCGTTCCATCGTTCCTTTTAAGTCGTATGCGGTCCTTTCTGTCGCTCTGTTCTGCGCGGCGCCGCTCTTTGCGCATCACGTAAAGAGTCAGGCAGCCGAGATGCCCATCACGACGTCTTCCGTCAAGGCTCGCGAGTTGTATCTCAAGGGCGTTGAGGATTACGAGAATCTTTATCTGGAGCGCTGCAACGACGACTGGCGCGCGGCCGTGAAAGAAGATTCCAACCTCGCCGTCGCTTGGGCCTGGATCGCCTTCAATAGTGGAGATCCTCAGGAAGTAACCACTGCGCGCGCCAAGGCTAAGGAACTCGCTCCGAAGCTCACTCCCGGAGAGCAGTTGATGATCGCCTGGGTCGCGAAGGTACAGGAAGGCGACTTCCTCGGCGGCATCACTGCGATGAACGACATGCTCGAGATGTATCCCCGCGACAAGCACGTGCTCTATCTCGCCGGAAACTGGCTGATGCTGGAAGACGGCAACGACCAGGCGCAGCACATCATGGAGAAGGCGCTGGTCCTCGATAAAAACTTTCCCGCGGCCCTGAACGATCTCGCTTATCTCTATGCGCGGAAACGCCAGTTTGACAAGGCATTCACCGCCATGGATCGCTACGTCACGCTGCTGCCCAAAGAGCCCAACCCGCAGGATTCCTTCGGCGAACTCAAGCGCATGGCCGGAGACTTTGACAGCGCGCTCGCTCACTACCGCGCCGCGCTCAAAATGGATTCCGATTTCGTCAGCTCGCAGATCGGCGTCGCCGACACTTACGCCTTAATGGGCAATCAGGAGCAGGCTCGTATCGAATACGACAAGGCCATCGCCTTCGCGCATAACGAGTCTGATCGCTTTAACTACGAAATGCAGAAAGGTATGACCTACGTTCGCGACGGCAACTACGCCGAAGCCGACAAGCAGTTCCTCGATATCGCCACCACGGCACACAACAAAGAGCATGACCTGCAGGAAGCGCAGGCTCTGCGTCACATGGCCGAGTATCAGGCCGACGACAACGTCGCCCTCAAGCATCTGAAGCTGGCGGAAGAGTCGCTGACTCACCGCTCCACCATCACAGCCTCCGACCGCGACGAGGAACTGTCGCGTATCCTGCGTAACCGGGTGGTGCATGCTTCTCGCGCGGGCAATCAATCGCTGGCCGAAAAGTCGCTGCAACAACTCGAAGCTATGGCGAGCGGCAGTCGCAACCGCGTCATCCTGAGCTCGTATCAGGGCGCGGCCGGCACGCTGCTGATGGACCAGAAGAAATATCAGGATGCCGTCGCTCATCTGGAAGAAGACCAGGACAATCCCTTTACCATGGAATTGCTCGTCCAAGCCTATTACCAGACCGAGCAGACCGATAAGCTGCACGAGATAGAAGCCAAACTCCGCGGTACCAATGTGCCGACCATGGAGCAGGCCCTGGTCGTTCCGGCCGCTCGCGCCAAGCGTCCCGTCATCTAAGTACCCTCGTTCCGATTCCGGACTCCAGCCACATCGGAGTCCGGAATCTCTCGTCCAGACCGCGCCTTTGGGTGTAAAGTAGGTGGGCACTTTTGTCCGCCATGAAAGCCGAAACCGAGCGCCGCGCCGGAACCCGCATCAAAACCCGCGTTTCAACGCGTGTGCGCACCCTGGAAGGAAAAGACCACACCGCCCAGACTCGCGACGTCAGCGCCAATGGCGTCTTCCTTTACACCAAGTCCAAGATGGAGAAGGGAACTGACGTCGAGCTGGTGCTGATCCTGCCGCCCGAATTGACCTCCGGCGAGAAGTGCTGGGTATGCTGCCAGGCCACCATCGTCCGGATCGAAGAGAAAGGATCCGAGTATGGGGTGGCGGCCCAGATCCGCCGCATGGACATCCTTCCCGAAGTCGCCGTCTGACGCCGAGTCTGGGCCCTTCTGCTCCCCGTCGTATCCCTCGCTTTTACAGGCCCAAATCCGGATCGTTCTTCCCAAAATTTCACTCCTCACTGCAGATTGATGGGTGTTTTGCCGACAATTCTTTGTTAAGCTGTGAAAAAGGGCCTTCCATTGCATCGGCGGTGGTGCAATAATGGCGGCCTTAAAATTGCTCTGGCCAAATCAGGTAGTTCAGGTGGGCCCAGGTATGTTGATTGAAAAACTGGCGGCCGGCGTGGTGCGAGTGCAGACGCCGCTTGGTCCGCGATATGTAATGCCATCATTGCTTCAGCGGATTTATTTGCTGTGGATGTTCCGCAATTTCCCCATCCTACCGCACGCCGTGTTGAATGGACGGCAACAACGCATGATCGACCGCATGTGCAGCGAGCAAAGTTTCGCGTCGTTGGCCTATGCAGACGGCTTGGAGGACCTGCCCGTGATCGGCACGATCGAGCATCGCCCGGCCATCGGAACGGAGCCGTTGCCTCCGCGTCGTCCGGCAGGGCGTGAGACGAGTCTGGCTGAAGTGCGCCAGCGTCCCTAGATTTCGAGTTCAGGGAAAGTAGCAAGCCACAACGTCGCTTCTCCCATGCGAGAAGAAGCGCGAATCAGATATTCCAGCCTGCGCGATTCAACAATTAATATCTCTGCGGGGATGACTCGTTCTTCTGTGGCGGTGCTTCGTTGCTCTGCGGAGGCGGAGCGCTACCATTTCCCTGGTCATTCCTCTGCTCGCCATCATTCGGGGCGGCAGCATTCGGATCTCCGGGCATGCGGCCAGCGTTGCAACCTCCTCCCGGCCGCTCAAACCACTCAACATAGGCTCGCTCCCGGTGACGCTGGCGACACGCAACGAAAATTCTTCGCTGTTCGGGCGTGACCAGTTCTTCCATCTTTTCGTGCGCTCGCAAGTGAATGCTTTCCAGTTGCTGCATTCTCTGCGGACGGTTCAGTGATGGATCGGAGCAGAGGTTCTGCACCTGTGCGTGCGCATCCTGCTCGATCGAGCGCAGTTGGTCCATCACCGACATTGAAACGCCGGCTTGCCGCAAGCAAGGCGGCACGCCTCCATGACGAGGCGCAGGCGGCGGTGGCGGAGCAGAGTTATCCTGGGGAGCGTCTTGCGCAAAAACCGATGCGGCCAACAAGATCAGTGCAAATGGAAAGAACAGTCTCTGCAACATCGTGGAATCTCCAGTCGTGAAATCCGGCAAGCGGGAAGTGCCAATGAGTATAGTCGGGAACCACGCGATCAATCCACAGTGGAAAAATTGGAGAAGCGGTTGCGCGATCGCAGGCAGAACTGTAGACCAACTTATGCGCGTTGCGAAGTGGTTAATCCCCATGCGCAAGCCCAGATCTGGCGCACGTATAGACTGCGAAAACACAACGCTCACGTGCTGATCAACCGAATCACCCTGGAATCAGACACCGACGCTTAATTCCGAATCGTCACGGGATGCAGACATCGTTTGACAAACATGTGACAGGATGCACGCATCCCATCGTCCTGACGCCGAATCCAATCCCTCAATTGCACCGAAGACTGTTTTCACGAATGCGTTGTGTGGTCTTTGGATAGCCTGGCAATACTTAACCAGAGAATTAGCGGCTCATCACACGTAGGACGGTTCTGATCCGCATGCGGCATTGCGGTGAACTCCTTCGAGGGTCGTAGTGTGTCTGGACAACCTCAACCATCAATCGGCAATTGAAATAACACAGAAAACTGGAGAATAAACAAATGAGCTGCAACCGTAATCAACAATTGGAAAGGACTGCGCAAGTTCGGACCCTGTTCGTGGCCGTTCTCGCGCTTGCATGTGCGTTCGGGACAGTTACTAGTGCGGCGGCGCAGAAAGTCACGTCCCCAACCACTCCAGCATCGATCACGCCCCCGGCGGGAAACTCTGCATTCCTTGAGGGCAACGCGATCGGTTCGCAAGGCTACATTTGCCTGCCCACCAGCGATGGTGGCACTTCGTGGGTGATCAACCCCGCACGCCCCGAGGCCACTCTCACTACGAATGTCTTCGGGTTGCCGGTCCAGATCATTACCCACTTCACCAGCATCGATGCCAACCCCAACGCGAACGCGATTCTTCCGGTATCCCTGGGGGGCAACGCGACATGGCAGAGTTCTTTCGACACCAGCAAGGTGTGGGCATCGGCAACAGCACATATCGACGCCGGCTCAGACCCGAGTTGTCCGAATGAAGGCTCGATTCCATGCCTGCTGTTGCAGTCAATCGGGAATCAAAAGGGACCGACGGGCGGGCGCTTGCTGTCCAATGTCACCTTTGTCCAGCGCCTGAATACGAACGGAGGATCTGCCCCGACCAGTGCCTGCACGGTGGGTCAGACTCAGTTGGTGCCGTACACTGCCGACTACTACTTCTTCCACGCGGAGTAGAGAACACTTCACCGCGATTACGAGTCGCGCAACTACTGCGCGCTCCGGTCTTTGGCGCACCGGCCTTTCCCAGTCGCCAGCCGACCCGGACGGAATTCCGGACGTTCTAGAAAAGGGCGAGTCCCGAGCTAGATACTCATGGTCGCCCTTTTCTTCAAATTTCCCCCGATCCTTCCAACACCTGGATACGAGCAGGACGACGTACGGCGCGGGCTTTCAAATTTTGAACGTCGGGCGGTAAGGGACTTGTCGGGAATATGGCGCGTCTTCCACTGCAAACGAATCGCCATCGCTGGGCGGACGGCTTCGGCCATTTTGAAGGCCCATGAGTGTAACCGCGAATGTTTCGCCAGCTACGGCTCTCAGGGCGACTCCATCTCCTTGTCGCGCAGATCGTTAACCTCGAACCGTGCGACCCATATACGGTATGTGCGCGAAAGTGCTCGACACCGCCGATATTGTTAGAGACGCGATTTTTCGCCAACTGACAATTTCCCCAGTTGTGCGGGGATCGAGTTAAAGTCTAGCGTTCTTGTACGAATAGCGGCTCAGCGGCACGCGCAGAAGCAAACCAAGCCGACCGGTCTCGCTTTCAGACCTGGCCACTATTCCTGCTATAAAGCGGTTTGTCGCCAACCACCTTGGACATTACGAAAGGGGACATTACTCGTGAAAATCAGCAGATTCGGAACCATGCAGAAACCACAAGTCATTATCGTCGCGCTTGTCTGTGCATTCGCATTTTTGGCACACGCGGACGACGACAACTCGAAGAAAAAAGCGGAGGAACAGGGTGAAATCAGGACCAATACCCAGAAGATCCTTCAGCGGCTTTACAAAGCCCAGCCTGCGGCCCGCGGCGCAGTTGCAAATGGCGCAGGCTACGCTGTTTTCAGCAATGCGGGAGTAAAGATCCTGTTCGCGGGTTCTGGGAAAGGCGAAGGCGTCGCTGTCGACAACAAGACGAAGAAAGAAACCTTCATGAAGATGGTCGAGTTGCAGGCGGGACTCGGATTCGGCGTGAAGAAGTTCAGCGTAATCTTCGTCTTTGACAATGACAAGGTCCGGGACAGTTTCATTAATTCTGGCTGGGAGTTCGGCGGACAAGCTACCGCCGCGGCCAAGACTGCAGACAAGGGTGGATCAATGGCCGGTGCCACGTCGGTTTCAGATGGCGTCTGGATGTACCAGATGACGGACAAAGGTCTGGCCGCAGAGATTACTATCAAGGGCACCAAATACTACAAAGACGGCGATCTGAATTGAAGCGTTGATATATCGAGCTGTTGAGGTTAACTTTGCATAAACGGGCACGCGCCTTACATTAATCTCCGTTTTCCGTCACAGCCGGCAGGGTTCCGCTGTTTCCATACCTTCAAACAGATTACTGCGCAGATGTCGGAGTGTTCGACGCAACTGCGCCCATACCGGAAAAACCCAACCACATGTGATCGAACCCATTGTCGATTTGAATAATCCAGAGTTCTTCGGGTGCGCGATTTAAAATTAGCCCTTGCACCAGAGAAGTTCAGTAGCGCAATGAATCCGGCATCGTCGGTCTCCCCGACTGCAACTTGAGTCTTCATGGAACAATTGTGCGGTAAAGGGAAGCGGTCCGCACCACAACTGACGTTAACAGAGATTTATCGACAACCAGCCGCCGATCCCGGCGTCACTTTTCACCAACTGGCGTCGATTTCTACTAAGAGGTTGGTTGTAAGATCAATTATGGCCGTTGCGTCCCGAGCGTGTTGTGGTCGGGAGAGGCGGCTATACAACACCCCTCTCCCTCCAACCGGACATCCAAGGTTACTGCGTCCCGGTGTCGCAGAATCAGCTTTCAACTGCTGATGACTATGTACCCGAGAGAGAGACTTACGGCTTGAGCAGGAAACCGTGATGCACGTTGTTTGCGTCAATATCCTGTCCGGTGATCACCCCAAACAGGTTGGGAGTTGCGGGAAGGGTACCCTGACCCGAGGCCGTTCCCGCCCCCGGAACGTCGAAGCTGGTGATAGCGCCGGACGGACTCCGCACAAAGCCATGATTCACGCCACTCGAGTCGACGTATTGTCCTGTGATCCCTCCCGCAAGGTCGATGCCCTCAGGTACGGTGCCTTGGCCAGAGCCTGTGCCCGCGGCCAAAACGTCGAATGTGATGATGGCGCCGCCCCTACGGCGCGCGAAGCCGTGATTCACGCCGTTGGAGTCGATGTAGTTTCCCGTGGTCGTTCCCAGGTCGCTGATGCTTGACCCTTCGGTGCCCTGGCCCGAGCCCGTGCCGGCCCCCGTCACGTTGTATTCGGTGATGGTTCCGTTGGCAGCGCGCACGAAGCCGTGAAACGCACCGCTCGCGTCGATGTAAGTTCCCGCGACGGTCCCCTCGAGGCTGAGGGCGCTTGCCACTGCGACAAACGTGTTTGCGGAGCCCTCGGGATCGAATGAGGCGAAGGTGTGGTAAGGCGGAGCAGTGACGAAGCCATGAGCCACGTTACTTGCGTCAACGTAGTAACCGGCGATTTCTCCTGTCAGGTTGACGTTGCCCGCGAAGGTACCCTGGCCGGAGCCCTGCCCGGCCTGGGGATGGGTCAAGCTGGTAAAGGTCTTGAACGGAGCAGCAGTCACGAAGCCGTGAGCCACGCTATTTGCGTCAATGTAGTACCCCACAGTCGCTCCGAACAGATTGATGCTGAAAGTGATAGTGCCCTGGTTTGCAGCTGTACCCGCGCCCGGAGCATTGAATGTGGTGAAGGTGCTGGGCGAACCACAGCCCGAAACGCACTGGTAGCCGTGAAACACATTGCCGTCGTCAAGGAAGGATCCCACGACAGTCCCCTGCGGGTTGATGCCAAAGCCCCCGGTGCCCTGGCCGGCGCCTGTGCCGGCGCCCGGTGCGTCAAATGCGGTGATGGTTTGAGCGCTTGCTAAACCACATGCAAGAACTACGACACCTACTACCTTCCAATACTGCAGTCGATTCATAACTCCTCCTGAGTCGGTTTGTAGTGCGTGGTCATTGATGGAACTTAGAAACAGCGGTTAGTGTTTAGCGGTTCTGTGATTGGCCTGGAGAGGGAGAACATTACTGCTACCTGCTCCGCTTACTTCGTGACCCCGCCGAGACTCTCCCCCGTTGGCCTTTCGGCTAGCCGAGAGAATGTTCTCGTTTTAGCCCGGCACTGTTGATGCGGGACCCCGGCGATTCATGCCGCGTGCCGACTTGGCATGGTCCAACATTGAATGTGCACTTCAGAGCAGACGCATGCGGTGTTCAGTCCATGCCGTGTAGCGATGCATTTGAGCTGCCATCAGCTTCCGCTACAGGCCGCCGAGTCTCGCGCCAGTCGCGGATGAATGAAATCAGACATTTGAAATCACATTCGGTCCGGATTGAATTGCGGGAAGTCACCGCACATCTACAAGAAATGGGACGCTGGCGACGACAAGTCTATGGGGAACCAGATACTGATAGTGTTATGCAACCAGTTGCTTATCACAACTACCTTGTACTCCTGGTCATTTCGATGATTGACGGAAAGGGCTAAACGGCGTCTGGGCCCTGGCCGCATGGACCGGGAAATGGGCGCAGCTGGCGAAAACTATGTCCCTAGTACTCGCAATACAACTAGTTCTAAAACGCAACCAGTTGTATAATCGCTGTGGCAGTCAACGCCCAACCGGAGTGGACGCAGAGTGCGCAAGGATCACAGGTCAGAGTGCGTTATCAATTTGACGGTCGAGATGTTTGGCGACCAGTGGAGTCTGCTCGTCATCCGCGACATCATTTTCATGAACCGAAGGCATTTTCGCGAGATCCTGACCAAGTCTGTGGAAGGGATTGCCTCGAATATTCTGGCCGATCGTCTTCAGAGGCTCGTCGAGCAAGGAATTATCGTCAAGTCTCAGGACGAAAGCCATAAACAGAAAGCCATTTACAGTCTCACCGAGAGAGGCATCGACTTACTCCCTCTTCTGATGGAGATGGTCGCATGGGGGCACAAGTGTTTGCCGGGCTCGAGGTTAAGGGGTCTCGCTCAGACGCTGGAAGAGGGCGGACCGAAGGTGAGAGCGAAATTTATGTCTCAACTTCGCGAAACGCATCTTCCGAGGTCAGGCACCAAGAATCAGATCCGCTCTCAGAGGAAATTTACTCGTACCTCAGCAATGCAGAAGGTTCAGGCGGCCTACGAAACGAAACTGGGCACGAGAAGCAGGCATTAGCGAGTCACCGGCACTAGATACGAATCGCGGGAAGCTCGTAAGTGCAAGGGGACGCACTTGGGCCGACAAAAAAGACTTGGCTCGTTGTCTAACCCTGCGGCTGACGGTCGGGAGATACATTAGCTTTGGCTGCGACAGGATCCCTTTTCGCCTGTCGCTCGAAGTAAAATGCAACGCCTAGAGCAAGAATCAGGGCCGCGATGCCGAGCAGGGTCAAGCTTGGTACACCGTTAGGCTCTTCAATAATGACCTTCCGCGCCATCGCGATGAGTGCAACTTCCAAGACAACACGCACGTGGATGACGTCCTTCTTCACATACGCCTTCAATGTCTCAAGCAGTTCCACCCCGATCAGCACCAGCAGGAAATATCCGAAGATCTCGAGCAGACCCTGCACCGGAATAAGAAACCGGGGCGGCTTCCAGATTTCTTGAGCGATCAGCATGCCCAGGTGCAGCGTGGATAGTACTACGACGATGGCCAGCATTCCAGCCAGTACCAAGACGACAAACTTCTGGACTTTCGTCAGCAGCGTATCCAACACAGTCTCCTTCGTGCGAGTCGGAACGTCCCCTAGAAAGAGCGGACACCATTTAATCACGAATGCGGCTCGCTAGGCAGCACGGACTCTGCTAGCTCGCTCGTCGGTGCCTCTCCCGATGATGAACAGACAGTTTCCGAGTGACGCTCGGTCGGAATAACTGCTGAGAACAGCGACAAAGCGCATGGTGGGGTTTGGAGTGTAGTGGGTGTTGCAACAGTGGGATGCGATGCTCGTAAAATGACAACTCGTATCCGATGACCCACGCACCCGGTACGGGAGATCACATATGCTTGTCATTCGCGAGGCGACAGCATCAGACGCACCGCTCATCGTCGAGATGATCCGCGAACTCGCCGACTTCGAACGTGCACTCGATCAGGTTGAGATCACGCCTGATGACATCGTGCGGGATGGCTTTGGGCAGAACCCGAGCTTCCACGCCCTGGTTGCAGAGTGGGAGGGTCAACCAGCAGCCTACATCCTCTACTTCTTCGCGTACTCGACTTGGGCTGGACGTCCCAGTTTGTTCGTAGAGGATCTGTTTGTTCGTGCCCGCTTCCGGGGTAAGGGAATCGGCACAGCGTTACTCAAGCGCACGGCTGTTATTGCGCGCGACAAACACTGCTGCGGCCTGCGATGGGAAGTGCTCAATTGGAACTCCGCTGCGATCGACTTTTATCATTCGCTCGGTGCAACAGTGCAGGCACAGTGGTCGCCAGCACTGCTCACGGGGAGCGCCTTCGAGAACCTGGCATTGCAGAAGAGTGATGACGATTGAAACGTTTCGCTGACAGACCATAGCGCTTACCGAGGGATTTTGCATGCTATGGGGATGTATCACCAAACCGAGACATTGCCAATGGGTCTTTGGACTGTCGGAAGTCAACGACCGACACGCCGGTCGATCCACAAACCCCGTGTCTGCGATGACGCTGAGTGAGCGATCGGCCGTTCAATTATCAGGAAAGCAGGCTACGCCGACGAGGTAACTACGTAATTCAGGCGCAGCGCTCGTTGACTTTGTCGGTGAGTGAAATCGAGATCTTTCGACAGCCATCGTCGGTTCGATGTCTACTCACACGCTCGGTCACCAACGTCGGAGTATGAGTCCTCTCTCAATTCAGCACCAAATCGGCGCTTAACCCAACTCTCGGGTAAAGACAGGCCAGCCGAGAAACCAAGTGTGAGCAGCAGATAACTAGAGGGGACAATGTTGCGGGCCAGAGAGGCGAAGCCCAGAGCCACTCCGCATCCCCAACTGACCCACCGCAGAATCTTCAGCCACGGCAATATCGGACGCCAGTTGATAGACCACCAACGAGCAGCCACATACATTGCAAGCCAGAAAACGAGCGGTAAGGCCACGAATGCCGACGCAAATTCAATCGCGGCCCTTAGAAGGGTCAATTCTCATGGCCTTGTTCTCCGTGGCACAACAGTCTAGAGCATTAGTTGTCGAGAACAGCCGTGGCTGTTGAAAAACTCACTCATCGAAGAATGATCGAAAAAACTTTGCAATAGGAAGTCCTACAAACGACGTTGTCCGTTTTGGTAGACATTTTCTATCTCGCAAATTCCGGCTGTTTTTGACAAAATGGGAGTTTTTCAACAGCCACAGCCCATTACACGCTTTGACCCTGCTGGGCTGGGTTTTGAGTGAAATGGAGATTTTTCGCCAGTCAGTAGGAATTCAGAACGCCCGAAATTCGTAATCTACACCGTAGCCGGCGGCCCCACCTGCTGCTGAGCCATAGATCCCGCGATGACTGCCATTCAATTTAAGCGTCACGCCGCCATTTGGAAGCTGCCCGTCATCCTCATTGGAGAAGCTATGGAGAATCGTTTCCGACCAGCCCGTGTTGGTGTGTAACGTCAACTCAAACAGCGTGCCGTAGCCGTAGTTTTCTGAGTTTCCACCTAGCCTGGTGGTGCCGTAAAGATTGCCCTCTGGATCGATTGCGACAGGACCGGACGGTATGGAGCCATCATCGCCGCCTAAGAAATCATGAATGATTGTTTCGGCCCAGGTACCGTCCGCTTGCTTGCTGAGTTCGAAGGCGACTCCTCCTCCGCGTGTTCCCCCGCTCGAAGTTGTTCCGAAGACATTCCCATCTTTGTCCAACACTGGCCCACCAACCGGCAACTCTCCGTCACCTATAAACGCCCCAAAGCTGTACAAGACAGTCTCGCTCCACACGCGATTCGAATGTCGGGTGAGCTTGAAAACAGTACCCTGATCGTATGTGCCGCCACAGGATGTAACTCCGTAGAGATTCCACTCTTTGTCGAATGCGAGGGGGCCTAAGGGGCAAGCTCCATCAGCCGTGCCCGAAAAATTGTGGAGGACGCTTTCGCTCCAAGTGCCATCGGAATCGCGCCTCAATTCGAAGACAGTCCCCGCGTCGTTTGTACCGCCTTGCATCGTAAGGCCATACAGATTCCCGAACGCGTCGGGGATAAGGCCACCGATTGGTGTTTGCCCGTCATATCCGGTGAAGCGGTGCAAAATGCGGCGGGTCCAGTGATGGTCCTGAGACTGTGTCAACTCGAAGATGGTGCCGCACTCGTCATAGCAGTACGTTGGGGAAGAGCCCCCAAACCACGTTGTACCGTAGAGATTAGTGTTTGAATCGACCAGGAGTTTTCCGCTCGGGAGCCATCCGTCTTCCCCTTCGTTGAAAAGGTAGATAACCTCGAAGCGCGACTGACCGTCTTTGTCTTGCGAAAGGCTGTAAACCGTACCACAGCCGTTACCCGGCGAACAGGTAGTGTTTCCGCCACCGCTCGCGCCGAAGGCAACTCCACCCGGACCAAAAACGACGGGAAAGGAATTTGTCGCTGGTTTGTCCTCGAATGTGTGCACGATTCTGAAATCATCGTCAGCCTGACCAGCGAGAGAATAAGAAAATGCGAACAGAAGGATAGGAAGAAGAAGGTCCCGGCGCATAGTGGCCTCCTAGAAGAGCGGCTCTAAGATGGCAGGAGCGACCAATGAGTTGCATTCTTCTCGCTTGGTGGGCCGTCCAGGAACCTGCTTTGTCGGAATCAGGCCATAGCACTCAGAACGAGTTAGAAGAAGAGCTTCTTTCTGCCGTTTTCGACTAGTTCAAGCAGAATCGAGTCGTATTCTTTCCCGCAATACCCGAAGCGAACACAAAGCTGCTCGTTTAGCCCGTCTTCATGGATGCACCCTCGGTCGAGTTCGCCATTCATGAAGAGGTCGAATGTGCCGTCGTCCCTTCTGACGACTTCGAGAACTCTGTTCGTGGATTTTCGTGAATCTTTGCGGGTCCGGGTCAAGGCATCATCCAACCGACATTATGCACCCGACATTGTGTAACTGTCGTAAGCAGGCCATAGCGCTCACTGAGGGGTTCTGAGTGTTATGGGGATGTTTCAACACTGATTGAACGCTCCCCTCTTGAGGTACGCCAATCCTGCGCCCCGTGAAGCAGTTACCAACGATAGCTGGCTACACGTTCTTCTCCGGTGTCCAATTCAAGTATGAGACTGCTCAGATTCGTGAAGCGGGGCACGCTGTTTATCGCCCTGAGCGCAATTGTCATCGTGGCCTGCGTTTCAGTGTATCTCCGGATTGAGCAATACCGGTTTCGGAGACAGGTGGAACGACTGCTGGAGGATGTGCGCGGGCTGGAATTGAGGAAGTCGAGCGCAGCGGAGGTACGCAGCGTTGTTAAGAAATGGGGTTTTAAGGAATGGGGGGAAGAGCCAGATCACCCAGGGCACCCCTGCACCGAGGACAACTGCCTTTACCATTTTGAATTCGTGCCGACCGCTCGCCAAGGTCAACTCGCGGATCCTTTCCTTTCGGCACTCGAGTCTCACCCTCTCGAGTGGCTCGGATTGCGTCTGACTGTCGTTCACGCGTGGGTACAGATACGAAGGAAGACACTCACCTCTGTTTCATTTTCTGTCTGGACACTGGGACGAGGGTGCGACGGAAGGGGCCGACTTGAATGCACGCTAATGGGTTATGCCGACACCGGCCAGCGAGGGAGCGGGTGGAGTTCGCACCGACAACCGGATGTCAAGATGAAGCAATACCTCTTGCATCCCAGCTACCTCGTCGGAGCCTTTCCTGAGTGGTTGAACGCCGACACAGGGGGATCTCCTGCCGTGATCGTCTGGGCGGAATTATCCCCGGATGCGAATCCCGCAGAGGTCTCCCGCTTGATGCAGTTTGATCTGAGCTGTCTGACGAGACTCCTTTCCTGCAGAGAGCGTGATCTAATGCCGGCCGTCTGGGCACAATCGGTTGAGGACGCCCGTCAGTCGTCGAAAGCCCTGACATGCACGCCGGAGTTGTCGAAGCGTGTGGCGCGACTTGCGGATGCAATCGCAGTCGTGCGCCCAAGAACAGTAGAACTAAGCTCTTCGCCCTCAAACAGTCGGCCGCCGCAACTCCGGGACCTCGAAATCATCAACCTGATCAAGAAGCCGGACAAGTACGCACCTCAACTGACGAAGGTTCATGTCGATAAACCAGAAATGATGACCACCGCAGATACAAAGTCTCCGCTCCGAGCAGGTCAGGAATACGTGTTCCTTCTGCAGGTCCACAACACTCCTGAGATAGGCTGGATCGCACTCTACCCCTGTGGCGCTCTGAGCTTGAACGACGCCAGTCTGGCGATGGTGCGGGAGGCGGCTACTAACGGAGAAGACTGAAGGTTCGATGACTGTCGTAAGCAGACCATAGCGCTCAAAACCCTTCTCACGGGCGGAAGATGAGTGGAACCGCGATTTGTGGCTAACTTGAGCAGCCCGCAATTGAAACAGGCCCATCCCAAATTTCGGCACAATTGATATACTTGACAATGGCAACTAGATGTATGCTAGTGTCAAGTTGATCGGAGGTGCCCCATGCTCGAGCCTGGCATTGCCAAGCAGGTGGCCGCCATTCGTGCGTTTACGCGCTTTTATACCCGCAAGATCGGCGTGGTGGATGGAATGGCCAGCAACCCGTTTTCTCTGGCTGAGGCGCGCGTATTGTATGAGCTCGCGAATTGCGAGCGGCCCACAGCTACCGACATCCGCAAGGAGCTTGGGCTGGATGCCGGATACATCAGCCGCATCCTGCGCGATTTCGAACGCCGTAAGCTCGTGACCCGGGAACAGTCCAAGACGGATGAACGACAGAGATTCTTGTCACTGACCGGCAAAGGGCAGAGAGCCTTCACACCACTTGACGAGCGTTCGGGTCGCAACGTGGCCGCAATGTTACAAGGACTCTCGCCCACGGAGCGGAAGCACGTGGTTGACGCCGTGCAAACGGTCCACAGACTGCTGGGAGATACAGCGGAATCCCCAAGGACTCCCTATTTGCTGCGACCACACCAGCCGGGTGATATGGGCTGGATCGTCCATCGCCAGGCAATTCTCTATGCCGAGGAATACGGGTGGGATGGAACATACGAGGCCTTGGCGGCGGAAGTTGCGGCGCAATTCATCAAGAATTACGATCCGAAGCGCGAACGCGCCTGGGTTGCAGAAAAGGATGGGGAAAGGGTTGGTGCCGTCTTTGTCGCTAAGGAATCAGATGCAGTCGCAAAGCTGCGTCTGCTGCACGTTGAACCGGAAGCGCGTGGGCTGGGCATTGGCAAGCGACTCGTTGCCGAATGCGTCCGCTTCGCGCGGCAAGCTGGGTACCAGAAGATGACATTGTGGACGCAGAGCATTCTGCACGCGGCGCGACACATCTATAAAGAGGCCGGTTTCCAGGTCGTCCGCGAAGAAAAGCATCACAGCTTCGGGAAGGATCTTACGGCTGAGACCTGGGAGCTGAAGCTTAAGGGCGGCAGCATCGCGAAGTGATCTCGCCGTGAGTGATATGGCGACCGTCACAAATATCTCAGGTCCATAACTGTCGAGAATCGGCCATTTCGGGCAAAAACCCCGGTCAATGCACCGTGACAGAACGTCTGGTGTGGCTATGTGATGGTCAAGGTGAGGGCCTTGCTGGTTCCGCCGCTAGTGCAGCCTACAGCACTGGTGTTTCCGCCTGGAGTGTTGATGGCAACGCTGGCTGTTCCTGGGCCCATGATGGTTGCGGTCGTAAGCGTGACCTGCAACTGGGAACTGCTCAGGACCTGCGTGCTGAGAGTCGTCCCGTTGATAACGGCGACGGACGACGACACGATGTGACTGCCATTGACGGTGAGCAAGAATCCCTGCTGCACTTGCGCGAACGTGATGGTGGCGTCAGAGAGAGAGGAAATGGACGGGGCGGGACGGGCGCTTCCGCACAAAGGATTCAGGGCGTTGCAGCCTTGCAGAGCAAGCACGGCGAGCAGCAACGTGCTGAGGAGTCGCAGACCAGCGTGAATTCGTTTCATCATCAATGATGTCATGCTATACGCATCGAGCCCTTGCTGTCTTGTTAACCGGGGTACGACGCTGCTGGATTCTTTCGTCCGTTTTCCGAACCATCGAGCAAACTCTTGGTTGCCTTTGACCTCTGATGTCGACATGTCCTCTTGGGGACCGTCCAGCACTCGCCCGATCTCTACCATCAATGATAATTAGCCAACGAGCCACCCGGGAACTGTCAAAACTGCTCATTTGCATTCGGATTGCTTGGGTGACTTCCTAGGCCATCGTGCACACTGAGAGATTTGAGCAGATGTCGCAGGGATATGTGCACCCGTCGGCAAAGTCCTCAACTCCAAACAAATCGCCATCGCTGGCCGGACGGCTCCGGCCATTTTGAAGGTCAATGAGTGTAACGGCGATGTTACGTCAGTTATCAACGACATTGTTGAGCTTGTCAGTGGCACGGCACTACTTTGAGTAGGCAAACTACGGTAACACCTGAAACGATACGTTGCTGTTGAGCGTGCCGCTCGGTGTCGTGACTTCGATCGCTCCCATAGTTGCGCCACTCGGCACCGTCGCTTTGATATACGTGTCGGAGACGACCGTGAACGTTGCGGATGCGCCGTTAAAGGTGACGCTGGAGGCGCCAGTCAGATTGTTGCCAAGGATTTTGATCTCGCATCCGACTTTCCCCGCGGTGGGGTTTGGTTGTACGAAGGGAGCCAGACCGGTTTTCAGCGTAAAAACCGTGCCGCAGCCGGACAAGCGAGGGAAGGGACAGTAGATATCGCCGCCCATGGAGGTTGTACCGTAGAGATCGCCGTTGGTTGCCTGAATGAGTGCCGCGAGTGGGACGTTGCCGTCCGCGCAGTTGGCTTGCGAACAAAAGTTGTAGAGCGTCGTCAGCTTGCCTGAAGGCGTGATCTCAAAAACTGTACCGCAGTAATAGATGCAGTCGCTTTGTCCATTTCCTCCCCATGCAGTCGTTCCGTAGAAGTTCCCATCGGTAGCTTGAATGAGGTTTGTGAGGGGACCTGCGCCGTCCGTGCACGAAGTCTGGGCGCAGAAGCTGTATAGACTAGTAAGGACGCCTTCGGGAGTGATTTTGAAAACAGTGCCCCAGCCGAAGGCCCCACCCATCGCGGTTGTCCCGTAGAAATTCCCGTCGGTGGATTGAACGAGCCCGGCGCCCGGTCCGTTGCCGTCGCGGCAGGTGGGAAACGCCACAGAGCAGAAGCTATACAGCGTTATTAGCTCGCCAGTCGCTGTGATTTTGAAGACTGTGCCCACTCCATTTTTCCCCCCGCCACTGGTCGTGCCATAGAGATTTCCGTCCGTTGCCTGAACAAGGCCTCCATTAGGATATGTTCCATCGGCGCAGAGTATCTGCGAGCAAAAACTGTAGAGTGTTGTCTCGACTCCAGATTCAGTGACGCTGAAGAGTACGCCGGCGTTGTTGACCCCCTGTAAAGTGGTTGTCCCGTAGAAAATACCATTGGAAGCTTGCATCACTCCTCTGCTGGGTATGTAGCCGTCCAGGCAGTGGTGTGAACAAAAGGAATAAAGCGCGCTCAGAGTGCCGGATGGGGTCAGCCGGAAGACCGTGCCAGCAGTAGTAATCCCCCCTGCGCTGGCAGTGCCATAGAAGTTGCCATCTCGGCCTAAGGTCAATCCTCCATAAGGGACAGCGCCGGCTGCACAGTTGGACACTGCGCAAAAACTGTAATGAACTAGCTGCCCGGCTGGCGTCATTCGGAAGACCGTACCATCAAAGTCGATTCCGCCGTACTGGGTAGTGCCATAGAGTTTTCCGTCCAAGCCCTGAGCAACGGCTCCGCCGGGCTGGGCCCCCTGTCCGTCGAAGGTGAACACAGTGGTGAGGGTCTGCGCGTGCGAGACAGTCGCGGTCAAGGCGCAGAAGAGAATCATGGCCAAGGGGTTCTTCCAGCTGTTGAGTCTCGTCATGGGCAATCCTTCCTCATTTCAGCAGTGAAACGCCCTAGGCACACTGGAGACGGGACGACCGCTTAATCGCATCTGGCTGCAACGGGGGATTGTGCAGCCCATGGAGTGTGCGGAATTATCTTCCACGAATAACGAATGGTCAAGCCAGTCCGGATCGTTGATGAAACCAGGCCATAGCGCTCATTGACCCCCAAGGGACCAGAGCTTAGCCAAGTTCGGTCTCAGGTCGGTCTTGGAAGCAGCACCAGAAAACCTTCACAATGGCAATGGCTGGAAAGCAGCATGGATACTGGCTAGAAGTGGTGAGCGCGGTAGGAATCGAACCTACAACCTACTGATTAAGAGTCAGTTGCTCTGCCAATTGAGCTACGCGCCCGTCCTGTGTTTATGCGGGTTTTACCGTCTTCGGGGGTTTGCGGCTGCCCGATTGTACACGTATCTGTACATTAGGCTTTTTGGGGGAAGCCTGTCCGTTGGCCACGGGCGGCAACGACAGTGTTGCCCGTTCCACGGCCTGCATTGCGGTATGTAAATCGTCGGTAATCACGATGTTGTATCTCTCAAAAACAGCCCTTGTCCGATGCCCCGAAATCTTCATCGCCACGCCTTCGGGCACGTGGCCCAGCACGCGCATGTTGCGCACCGCCGACCGGCGCATATCGTGCAGCCGCGTGCCGTGGTACTTGTGCCAGCTATACCCTGCCGGGCCTTTAACCTTTGTGCGTGTGCCCAGCCCAACAGCAGCGCAGGCTATTTCCCATTCAGCGCGCAAGTTGCTGGCGTCGAACACCTTGCCAACCTTGGGCTCCTGTTGGCGCAGCAGGTCAACCACCCGACTGTGTAATGGTAGCACACGCCCTTCGTCCGATTTGCACTGCTCAGGCGTCAGCCGAATCTCGCGCGCGTCGAGGTCAACCTGCGGCCAATCAACCACGAGCGCCTCCGATTTGCGCACGCCCGAGAAGTACAGCAGCGCAATGTAGGCGCGCAGGTATGTGGGCAGCGCCTTAAGCAATTCCTCAAACTTCTCCGGGGTCATGAAGCCCTGCCGCGCTGGCGGTTCCTTGTGCAGCCGGATTACCGGCACGTGGCTTATCTTCCCTTCTTCGCGCATGATGTTCATTGCCCGGCGCAGGCATTGCAGCGACCTGTTAATCATGGCCGGGCCAACGCCGTCCGCTTTACGGTTGCGGCCAAACTGGCGCGTCCACTCCGTTGTAATTGCCGAAACCAACATGCCCGGTTGTTCTAGCGCAGCATCCTGGGCAGGCTTGTACCCGGCTGCTTGCGGGCGTAACAGGCCGCTGGGATGTTGGCCAGCCCAGCGCCCGCAAGGGCAAAGGGATTACAGCATAGGACCCGTGCTCAATGCGGTCCATTTCTGCGGAAGCCGCGACCGTGTAGACAAATAGCGGCAACCTTCTTGCAAGGAAGGTAGCAGTAGGGCAAACGAGGGACGACACGAAATGCGCTATAGCGATCACGCTACACTTCTACGACATTTGACGCACTTGCAATGCGTTGAATCAGGCTTGCGCGGCCTGCGTCCTACCTTGGCCCGGCCCCTTAACCGGGGTCGGGTTGCCTTACTACAAAAGGGACGGACATGACGACGCGCAGGTTTTCACACAGCTTCCATGCAAAAGTTAAACCCCCAGCAGACGAACCGTGTGCTTTGAAATGGCACTACAGCGGCGTCATGCGCGAAATTGTCGGTTACTTCGACTATTGGGCCAACCGCGACCCCGAACGGTTTGTGTACGCCAATTATGAAACCGTGTGCAAGAACTGCAAAAGGTTCAACGGCTTGGGCTATAGCAAAAGCGCATTCTGGCAGGCCATGCGCGAACTGCGCGAACGTCGGATTATTAGCGACCAAGTTGTGCGCGAACGTTGCGTGCCCAGCGGCAAAAAAGGACACATGGTTTTGCGCAAGCTGAAGGGCTGCATTGTTGCCCCGCACGACTGCGTAACACGCATGGAAGCCGACGTGTGTTCATTCCTTGGGCCAATGCGCGGCTGTGGGCGCTGGCAACGTACCGGCGACGGCGGCCCCGGCAGCGTCCTTTACTGGAACAGCTGCGGCCTGCACGCGCCAGCTACCGGCGGGCTACCAAATGGTAAGCAATTGCTTTCGGCCCCAAATGCAGGGGAAAGTGCAGTGCCCTGTGCAGTGCCGAGTACAGTAGTGAGTACAGCGGCCAATGCAGCAGCGAGTACAGTACCGAGTACAGTAAGCACTTCCGCCCAAATTTCTGACTTGTCAGAAGTTAGCCCCAAAAACGGCGACCAATCCGTTGTAACCGTTATACCCGGCGTAAGCCGAGAGAACCGAGAAGAACCGGAACAGCCGGTAAAGCCCGCGCCGCTTGTTCAAGCAGCGGCGCAAGTCCAAACCGGCGCTTCGCTTTCTTCTTCTCTTTCGGGGGCTTGCTCCCCCTACGGGCATGACGTAACGAAACCCCTTGGTAGCGAGACAACCATTGGCCAGCACTTTGCAATTGCCGACGATATAGAACTACTGCAAGGAATCAGTGACGGCGAATTCAACGTCTACCCCTACAAGGAAACCGGCGACATAGACTTGCTGGCGGAATACACACGCATGGTCGTGGAAAAGAATGCGGCCCAGCCGTGGGATAACCAGCGAGCCACATGCGCCCGCCTTATGGACTCCGTTGCCAAGCAGATTAAGCGCGACGGGCAGGAATACCCGGCGGGCTGGTTAGCCGTGATTTATGAATTGCGCAATGGCGGGAAGTGCGTTGTAACCATACGCCGCAAGTTTCAGCAGCCCGGCGGTTGGGGCGACCTTGCAGTGATACGCGCAACGTTGAAGAAGTACAACAACACGTACAAGAACAACGGCAGCGGTTGGGAAATGTGCGGCGACGGAATATGCAGGCAGCAGGCCGACAGGGAAACCCAAGGCTTCACGCTTAAGGCTGCCGACGGCATTTGGGACAAGGCTTAACAGCCGACTGTAGCTGTATGGACAGCGTGTGGCAACAAACAGCGAAGAAGAAATTCCCCGGTGCGCAGATCTTTGGCGACGGTCCCTTTGCAATGCACGCGCGCTGCTGCCAAGCCGGTACTGTGTGGCTGTGCTGGTTCCACGCTGAAGTGAAGCAGGCGCAGGCCACAAACTGCGGTCACGCATTTTGCAGAATGCAGCACAGGGCGTACCTGCTGAAACCAGCAGCGCAGGTCACAGCATTTCAAGCAGCGCACGCGGTAGGCTATGGCCGCGACTAACAGCGGAAGACGCACGGGAAGGCTGACGGGCATGTGGTTGCCGTCTGACATTTTGCACGACGGGGTTTGCTGGTATGAACTGCACGGAGAAACTTCACCACAAAATCGAACGCGAAGCACTGAATCATCTGGCGTGGGCGCGCAAGCAACGGCATCAAGAAGGAAGCCACGGGCTGAAACATCTAAACGTCTACAAGTGCCCCTGCGGCGAAGGTTGGTGCGTGGGTCGAGCTTGGCGGGGAAAACGCGAAGCGCAGGCCGCCCAGCCTAAGCCGGAGAACCAGAAAACGTTGACGCCCGGACAAATCAGGCGCAAAGCAAAGCGCGAGGCTGTGCAGGCTGAAAAGGCTCTACGCTACCGGCTAAGGCAGGTTGGTGCGCTAGGCAACCTCGCCGAGATGGCCGATAGCTTCGCTATCGCCCTGCGGATGGCTGCCGCTGAGATTGAGCGTATGGAGAAGGCGCGGGCATTATGAGTGTAATCGCTGTTTTTCGACAGCTAGCCGTCATTTGATGATGGTCATCGAAGGGCCGGACTCGCCACAGGATATGTTGCAGAGTGTAAATTCCATTCGACCAACATAAGCGACGCGTCTGCCGTCCATCTCAGCCGGAGAAAACTCCCACTTCCGCAAGGCATCTTCAACAGATGCGCGAACCATCGGATGACCAGTCAAACTTCGTGTACAGACAACATGGCCATCTGGCGCAACGAGCACATCAACAATTGCTGTCCCCTTGATGTCCGCTTGCTTGATTGCTCCGAAGATGTCCTGCTTGTGTGTCGCCCTAGCCTTCATCTCGTCAGACGTGAACACCCGGATTATCCCCTGAGACTGATGCAACAGTTCGCCACCGTACTCGCAGGGGGCCTTGAATTTCGTTTGCCCCAGTGCCACTTCGCAGAGCGCTAACAGCGCCACAGGCAACATCGCTCGCAGTCTCATACTGTGAATAGACACCGCAGTCGCATGATTTTCAAGACTTTTGAGCGATAACTGTTGAAACATCCCCATTGCGCTCATTGATTCTGTTTGATCGACAGTCCGAATGATGTAGAATCCTTTTCTGCCCGCGAAAGTCCTTCCCGCGCTTCTCCCCCAAATCAAGCCGACACAGGTGCTGAAATGAATCAGATGACCCGACAACAAGTTCTAGACGCTATATTGCCGCTTAACGACCCGGAGAACGCATCGCGGCGGCTCCAATGGTTGATCGACTTGGGCTATCAGATGACCATTTCTGCGCGTGCGGGCTATCCAGCGGTGGGAAACAAGATAGGACACGTCGTTGCGTTCAACGAGTTGCAACACCAACTCTACCAACAGATACGGCATTGCCAGACAAAAGATGAGTGGTACACGGTTGAAGAGTTCTTGGAGGGACTCCGAAAGTACGCCGTGGCGGCAGGTGTCGAGGGCGATTTCGGGTGGGCCGTGCACGCGTCGATCCGATCATTAAACCGTGAATAGAAAGCCTCATGAAGTGGTTGGCGAAATATTGCCATTACATTCGTTGACGCAGAGCAAGGTCGATAACCCCACCACAGCACAAAAACACGCACCAACCCACACAGCAACCCCACACACAAACATGACGACGCCCAGCTAACACACTGGCGGCCACATTGCTTGACGTACAGCAGCGGGCAAAACTCCTGCGGCTCCGACGCTTTTACATGCGCTGTGCATACGCATTGGCTGGTTATTGTGCTGCAAATCGTTTAAGCACAGCATTTGGCCGCTTACTTGGCTGCTGCGCGAAGACCAATGGATTCAGAGGGGTATGGGGGATCATTTTTGAATCGGCGATGGCGTCAAAACCGTGCGCCCGCCTGACCGCGTGTGCGTGGGGCAAACCCGGCGAAATAATTCTTATTTGCTTCCGTAACAGCGCCCGGCAAACCTGAAAGCACAAAGCAACAAGCCCAAAGGACTAAGCAATGCCCGCAGACCCCGTTTCCGCTGGCCGCAAAGGCGGCCGATCACGCAGCGCCGCCAAGCTGGCCGCGTGCCGCAGGAACGGCTTCCAGCGCACGGCCCCAGCGGACGAGCAGCCGCAGCAACAGCCCGCGCAGCGCCCGGCAGTCCTGATTTCGCAACCACGCAAGGAGGCCGAATAATGCAAGGCGGCCACAACAAGAAATCTGACGACCTGCACAAGCTGCAAGGCACGAAACCCACGCCGCCGGTACCCGTGGAAGGCGCAGCGGTACAGCCCGGCCGTCCGCGATTCCCCAAGGGGTTGACGCCGGAGGAACGGCGCATTTTCAAAAGCCTGTGCGCGGAGTTGGAGCAGCGCAGGCACTTGTCTACCGGCGACGGCGAATTGCTTTACATCTATGCCACGGAAAGAGCGCGTTGGGCACGGGCAAAGGCGAAGCTAACGGAGCAGGGCGAAATCTGCACGTACGTTCGGCTGGACAGCAACGGGCAGCCGCACGACCAGGAGAAACCGAACCTGTGGCTCAAGGTTGCGCAGGATTCCGCGCGCAATATGGTTGCCTGCCTTGACCGGCTGGGCTTGACGCCAAATGCACGCCACAGGATTAAACCCACGGGCGACGCTGTGCCTGCTGCCGAACCGGAACAAAGTTTTGAAGACAAATACTTTGCCGACCTTGACACAACGGCGAAAGGGTTACAGCAATGAGCTTCATCGCCCGCATGTTGGATTACGCGCACGGAATTCATTCGATGCCGGACAGCGCTGCTGCACCTGACGAGCAGGAAGCAACGTTTGGCCCGCAGTGGAACCGGCCCGCGTGCGACTGCAAGCTGTACGGCTATGAGCACGGGGGTTGCCTCGGCCCGGCGGCGCAACATCAGCCGCGTGGCTGGAAATCTGGCGACGACATTCAATGAGCCTCTTTTATCACTGGCGCAGACGTGGCCTAACACGCGCACGGCATTCTGGAAAGGAGCAAGACGACATGGCAACAACGAAATCAAGCGGCTACCTCCTGATGGAATCAGACGGCGCGCATATCACCATTACGCAGGATTGCGAGTTCGGTTCAACCGGCGCATCCATGTGGATCTCTGCTAGCACGGCCCGCGCACTTATCGCGCAGGGCAAAGCAGAGCCGTCCGACCCAGCGCCAAAACAATAACCCGGCAGCGGCGTAACAGTGCCCTGCCTTTATGAGCGCCACAAGCGCTATTGCGCCGCAACCTTGCGGCTAGAGGTGAATGCAGTGGACATCAAAACAAAAAACACGGGCAAGATTTTTTACCGCGCTGACCCATTGTGGGCAGCCGTGCTGCTTGAGCTTGGTATGGTCGAGCAAATCAACCCAACCATTAACCCGCCGGAGCCGCCTACCCCAAAGTGGGGCGTGACAGTCAACCGTGGCGGCAGTACGTGCATTGTCTATACCTTTGGCGCTACGACGCAGTGGTTTGACGGCCGCCCCGAAGAAGCGAAGCACGGCTTCCAGCGGAAAGATTGGAAGGGCACACTAACCGGGCCAGAAACGCCCGACAACATTGTGGAGCTGTACAAGGCGCAAATGCTGCCGTCAGATTGGCATCGCCTTGCGCGGTTTTAAGGGAAAGAAAACATGACAGCCAAAATCGAAACACGAACCCTCGCTGGCGTGCAGGTACGCGCCGCTTCTGACGCAGCCTTCACTCTGGAAGGCATTGCGGCTTCCTACAACATGCCCAGCAACCTGATTGCAGAACATGGCCTTGTATTCACGGAATACATTGCGCCCGGCGCGTTCACACGTTCGCTGCGCAACAGGGCTGACGTTAAGGCGTTGCTGAACCACGACAAGAATTTCGTGCTTGGCCGCACCAAAAACAACACCCTGACACTGACTGACACGCCCACAGGCTTGGCCTTCCGCTGCCAGCTTAACCAGAAAATGCAATCGCATCAGGACTTGTATGCCAGCGTGAAGCGCGGCGACATTTCCGAATGCAGCTTCGGTTTCATTGTGGCCAAGGGCGGCGACAAGTGGAGCGACGATTACAAGAAGCGCACGCTGCTTGACGTTGACCTGTTTGACGTATCCGTCGTGACGTACCCCGCTTATGGCGGTACCGCAACTTCGGTTGACGCCCGGCAGCTACGCAGCGCGCAGTACGTGGCGACGCAGGACTGGCGCAGCAAACATGCCGCTGCACTGGCCCGGCTTGCGCCGGTAATTGCAGCGGACAAGGCTGCACTGGCCGCCGACACAACCACGTCAGCCCGGCAGCAATACTTAGACGAACTGGCCGCAGCAAGGGCCGAAGGATGGAACGTATGAGGCAAGGAATTGGAAGTGCAGTTGAAAGCAAACCGGCAAAGCGCTATAACCTCGGCCTCACTGGCCTGCCACTGGCGCAGCGCCCCGGCATTAACCTGCCGACGCCCGAAAACCTCGATCGCGTTGCAGCGGATGCCGCAGCCAAACGTAGCCGCACTGCCGCAGAAGTGACGCCGCAGGAATTCGGCCAGCACTTCGGCATCCCGCGCGAGTTCGCGCTGTTCATTCAGCGCCTTGAATCCCGCACGCTGGAAATGGAACGCGACAACAAAGACCTGCGCGAGCGTGTGGCCAAGCTGGAACGGCCTGCCCACATGCGCGATTTGGAAACGCGCGGGTAAAAGTCCGGCATAACACCTATCTGCCCATTCATGCGCCGTCGTGAAACTGTGAGCTTCCCAACGTGCCCAGCATTTAAGAAACGCCAGAGAAATGGTGCGGTCAACCTAACCGGAAGAAGGTTTGGGCGCGTGCGCGTGCTGACCTATGCCGGGTACAACAGCAAGACAAAAAGCATTCTGTGGGTCTGCCAGTGTGATTGCGGCGAACGCACAGTGATTCGCTCATCGAGCCTTGTTTCCGGACACGTACAAGGCTGTGGTTGCCGACTGGGCCACCCGACGCACCACGCCAGCGGTACGCCCACGTATGTTTCGTGGGCTGCAATGAAGGACCGCTGCCTTAACCCGAAATCCACAAGTTATGTCGATTACGGAGGGCGCGGAATCACGATTTGCAAGCGATGGCTGGATAGCTTCGACAACTTCTTGGCCGATATGGGGCCGCGCCCGCGTAGCAAGTCTATAGACAGAATAAACGTGAACGGGAATTACGAACGTCGAAATTGCCGCTGGGCAACGAAGCAAATGCAGGCAAAGAATCAGCGGCGCAACAGCAAACCGGCGGCCAGCGCACAGGCTGACGTTGCATCCTTTGCCGTGGAGGAGCCGTTCTAAATGTCCGACCTTCTAGTTGAACGCCCCCCCGTTTACGCTGAGTTCATCGGCGGCGAAATCCATTCGTCCAATATCGCTTTCGACGATTACTCGCGAATGACCACGCAGCTACACAAGCTCAACGTTGGTCGGCGCTACCACGCCCCGGCTTGGGCACTGAACGACGATGACATACGCGCCGTCATTACGCGCTACATGGAATCGCGTGCAGATTTTCGCTACGCGCAGGCAGGCACGGACAAGGAACGGCTGGAACGAGCCCAGCAAAAGCTAAAGCAAAAACGCCCGGAGCTTGTGGCCCGTCTAGACCGCCTGTGCGCGCAGTTTGTTGCAGCGAAAAATGATGGCCTTTCAATTCGTGCTGACGAGCTTGCCCAAAAAGTAGAAGAAACCGACACGCAGCTTGTCGTGCTTGAGGACATTCACAAACGGGTTGCAGGCATAATTTATTTTTACTGGCGTTGCGGATACAACAGCGTCGAAACTGGCGCGGAACTAGGATTGAAACCGCCCCATGTCCGGGGGATTCTTGGGCGTCTTCTCGTTGTTGCTGAAAGCCTGCATTACGCGCCGCCCGAAGCAATGTCGCGCCCGCACGCTAACAACAGATGGCGAGTGACGCAGCCCCTTCTTGATTTTTCACGCGGAGCCCGTGCGGAGCAGCGCCGCAAGGAACGCGAAGTAGTTGCAACCGACCAACTGGCGCGCGTTATAGAAATGCGCAAGGCTGGCAAGTTCACCGTTGACATTGCCCGCGAGCTGGGGCTGGGCGCGAACGGCTGCGCCGTGGTTACCCGTTTGTTGATTCAAGCCGGGCTGCACTAGAGACGGCTAACGCGCCGGGGGCAGCCGCATTCGGGGCGGGCTGCGCTTCCGTCGTCGGTTGATTCTCTTGGCCCCACCAAGGCGATGCTCCGTTATGTATGCGCACGGCCTCAGCGACGGCGTCAGTGTGCGGGCCTCGAACATAAATGTGGTAACCCGGAGAAATTTCCGGCGGCAACCGTATGACGGAGGCGAAGACATTCATCATGCGATTGCAAGCGTCAATGGTTCGCAAAACTATGTGGCCCACCCACGGCATAATTGAAACGATGTTCTCGTTGTAATAGTGCTCGGGCCGCCACCCCTCGAACGATGAGAATGGCGAAAACTTTGGGTTTACACAAAAGCCCCGTTCAGTGTCGAAGACGAAACCAACACTGCTGCCACCATGTACGACTTTGTCCCGCGCGCTTCGAAGCTCCAGAAAGAACGGTGCCACATTCGCGTACTCCTGTGCCAAAGGCGTTGGTAGTCCATACCTATCTGCAATTTCAGCCGCGCTTTGCGGCTGATTGCTACGAAATACCATGTCCCCAAAAGATTTTCGCAAGACTGAGGCTTCGTGACGGCGCTGGGCGGCGGGGTCGTCTAATTGCACCATTTTCCAAATCGTTCGGATTATCTCCTGCAACGAATCAAAAACTGTGCGTGCAAGAATTACCAAATACTCCAATTCCGTAGACGCGAAACTTGCGGCACTCCGCGCGGGCAGCGTGTTTCTGCAATCGAAAAAAAGCCGGAGCTTCGCCAAAGATGTACCCATATTGTGAAAGTCGTCGGAAATTGCCTCTATGAGTGGGCACACGTCAGGCCAGCTCGCGCGCTGCCACATCAGTTCAATGAACGGAATGTACAGGTCGGGTTCCCGCGCCGCTCCCACACCGACATAATCAGTTTGCACAGCTTCTACAACCTTTGCCCCGACAAAACCTTCGGGCGTGTTTATCCATAGATGCCAATTCTTGCCATCCCAAAGTGGCATGACCTTAACCGTTCGCCCATCGGTCAAGTGTTCGACCTTTAAGTACGGAATGGCCTTAAAACTTTCGATGCTGGCGCGCGCAGTGTTCACGGATCCCTCACGCTGCCTTTAGTATAGAGGCGGCAGTTGAGGCGTTCAAAGTGTTGTCACTCGGCGTTAGAATGCCTTCTACCAAGAATTAGGAGGCAACCGGCAGTGTCGAAGGAACTCGCGAACCTGCTGGATTTGAGAACCGCGTGGGGGCGTGTCAAAGACGACATTGCCAACCGGGTTTTCATCCGGCATCCATATTCTGTCTCCCTCGTTGAGTCTGACCTTGACGGTTGGCTTGAACACCGCCGAAACCTTATTCGCGAAGACAGGTACGTGCCGGGGTCGGCCTTCATCTGCGACGTACCAAAGGGAAGCGGCTTAATTCGACCGGGGGCTCACCTTTCTTATACTGACCGATTGGTCTATACCGCGTGTGTTGGCGCTTGTTTCCCTGCTATTCACAATCGCCTGAGGTGGTCGCAGGGCATTACTGATTTTTCATATCGGCTTGCTGCTCTTCCAGACAGTCCGAAATGGCTCAGAGACCGGTTTACCGGCTGGCAGGACTTTCGCCAACGCAGCCTTGCGCTTATCGAAGCCGGGGCAGCCTATGTGGTAATAACTGACATTACCGCATTTTATGAAAACATTGATTTGAGCCTTCTGTTTTCAGATTTGCGAAGCACCGGCGCTCCTGAAGAAGCAATAAATCAACTCAGTGCTTGTCTTAACAAATGGGCGCAAGTACCCGGCAGGGGCATTCCTCAGGGTCAAAGTCCTTCAGACATATTGGCTAAACTTTATCTGAATAACATCGATGAAAAGCTGAAAAATATGGGATACGAACACTTGAGGTACGTCGATGATACCCGAGTGTTTTGCAGCAGTTTGCTTGAAGCCAAGAAAGTGCTGGTGGACCTCAGTCGTCTACTGCGGCGACGAGGCTTGAATTTGCAATCTGCCAAATCACAAATTCATAGGGCAGACAACGCGCGCGCGGAAATAGAGGAGGTCACTGCCGTCGTCAACTCAGTCCGCACTCGGTTTATCAGCGAGGTGGTGAAGCAAACCGGCTATGGCGATCCCTACATGAGCGTCACGGAGGCGGATGAGATTTTGGACGAGAGTCCAGAGGCAGCGCCCATAGAAGTAATCCAAGAAACCTATCAAACGTACTTCATCGATAGCGACGATAAGTTCAACAGAACTCTTTTTAGATTTTTGCTCAGTCGGCTCGGTAAACAAGCAGATGGTTTTGCGGCAGAGCATTGCCCGACACTTTTAGAAGAACATCCAGAAGAAACGGACGCCATACTCGAATATTTAGGCCGCGTGGGGAATGTTGAAGACCATGAGCCAGCGCTGTTGGAGTTTTTGACGTCGAACCGGCTGGTCTATCCGTATCAGGTCTATCAGATTGTGGAATGGTTCCTCGAGCGCTCGGCGACGCCTTCAAGCGAGCTAATCGAAGCCGTTAGAGCAATCGGCTTCGATGCCTCAACACCACGATATGTGAAGACCTACTGCCGGGCGTTCCTCGGAAAGTTTGGTTCTGCTGCCGACATCGAAACTATTGCTGACTTGTACGATGAGACTACCGACCCGTCGGAGAAGGTTGAAATAATCTGTGCCATCGGAAGACTTGAGCGGGGGAGACGAAACAGCCTGCTCGCGCGGGTGGAGAAAGATGGGGAAATGAACCTGCGGGCCGCAAAGTGGGTGAGAACGAGTGTCTCTTGAAATCAGCGGCACAAAAACGGCACACCCCCCCCGGTACGGCGGGTGTAAGTGTTTTATTTGTGGCAGCCGGACCTGTAAGCCGAAAACCGGGGCCGGGCCTGCGGCCATTACAGCACTATGGCCGCACCAGCCCCGTCCGTTATCGTTTGCCGCCCTTGCGCGGGTACAGCCCGGCCTTTGCCAGCAGCGCGCGGATGCGCCCAACTCTGTGGCCCGTACCGTTGGGGCGCTGGCCGGTTCCAATCGCTTGCGCGATTTCTGTCAGATTCTTACCGGCACTCCACATGCGTTTTACTCGCGCCGCAGGCAGTGCGTCCTTTGGCCCCAGCTTTGCAGCCTTACCTTTTTTCACGTTATTTCCTCCTGCCCCCGGCTGGGGCTGAACGAGACTCTGCTGGAATGTGTCGAATATTCCGAGGCACGAAAGTGCCACCGGCCCTCCCTCGGGAAGGCGGTATCTGGACGTTATTGACTGCAAAGGCGATTATTGCGTCGGGCCTAGCCCCGGTATCATTCGGGTACGTTCCCCTTGACATGGCTCTCCAACTGCGTTGCAGTGGATACAAAGAAGACCAGCCATGAGTGACCAATCAAAAATCGAATGGACAGACGCGACCTGGAATCCGGTCCGGGGATGTACGAAAATAAGTCCGGGCTGCAAGTTCTGCTACGCCGAGCGCTTCGCTGAGCGGTTTCGTGGTGTGGTAGGACATGCGTATGAACTCGGCTTTGACCTTCGCCTCGTCCCCGAAAAGCTAATGCAGCCGTTGCATTGGCGGCAGCCGCGCATGATCTTCGTCAACTCCATGAGCGACCTGTTCCACGAGCAGGTGCCCGAGGACTACATCGTTGAGGTCGTGAAAGTAATGGCCCGTGCAAATTGGCACACCTTTCAGGTGCTAACCAAGAGATCCGGGCGCATGATGGAACTACTCAATGGCAGACTTTCCTCTATGTCCCGCCTGCGGCATATATGGTGGGGAGTCAGTGTAGAAAATCGTAAGCATGGCCTGCCCCGAGTGGCCCACTTGCAAGCAGCTTCCGCAGGCGTGCGCTTTCTGTCAATAGAACCTTTATTGGAAGATGTGGGCCGTGTGCCATTGTCCGGCATCGCATGGGTCATTGTAGGCGGGGAAAGTGGACCCGGTGCCAGACCAATCCAAAAGGAGTGGGTACTCTCACTGCGTGACCAGTGCAAAGCTGCGCGCGTTCCGTTTTTCTTTAAGCAGTGGGGCGGAACACAGAAAAGCCGTACCGGACGGACTTTGGCAGGGCGAACCTACGACCAGTTTCCGAACTTAGCTACTATTCAGCCGCCGGAAAACGAGTTACGATTGCAACACCTGCGGGAGGCTGAGCAGGCCAGACTTAGATTCATATGACCCTCGTTAACCCCGCCTACTTAGGGCGGGAACAAACCCTCGTCAAACACACCGTACTAAGACAATACCTCACAGCTTTGGCACTCATCGTAGGGCGCACGTTTGCCCGCGACATTGTTTTCGTCGATTGCTGCTCCGGGCCGTGGGAGACCGTAACGGATGACCTATCCGATAGTTCTGTGGGGATTGCCATCCAGCAGCTCCGGCTGGCCCGCGACATGCTGAACGGCGAGGGGCGCTCGGTTACATTTCGATGCCTGTTTGCAGAAGAGAAGCCGTCTACCTTTGCGCAATTAAAAAAGTTTTGTGATGCGGTTACAGATATTGAAGTCGAAGCTTTGCCCGGCGACTTCACGCAGCACATCCCCGCCATCCAACGATTCGTAGCCCGGCGCAATAAGTCATTCCCCTTTTTCTTCATTGACCCTACTGGATGGACACCGCTACAAATCAACCCGTTGACGCCGCTACTGCGTACTGACCCCGGTGAGGTTCTAATCAACTTTATGACCTCACACATTCGCAGATTCTTGAGCGCTGAGGGTAAAGACTTCGACGCACTGCTAGGACAACAGCCTTTGGATGAGATACAGAAATTGTCGGGTCAAGAGCGCGACGACGCGGCGCTGTTTACATACGCGGGCCACGTTCGCCAAAGAGGAAATTTCCCGTACGTCTGTACTACCGTTGTGCTGAATCCCGAGCGCAATGAATCCCATTTTCATTTGATCTATGCAACGCGCCACCACAAGGGAGTCGAGGTATTCAAACAAGCTGAACGCAAAGCTCGCGAAGTTATGACTATGGCTCGTGCCGAGATAAAAGAGCGGAAGCGGATAGACTGCACGCAGCAGCGAGAATTATTTACTGTGGAAGAGCATGGGGCGGCCCCTGACAGACAACTGGTAGCGCTGTGCGATCGTTACCAAGGGCGGGCAAAAGAACTTGTCCAAGAACACCTCGTGCGTAATCGGCTGCGCCGTGTACCATACGAAACGGTTTGGCAAATCGCTTGTCTCTTTCCTCTGGTGTGGGAAACCGATTTGCGACGATGGATTCGCGAGTGGAAAGGTAATGTCACGATTGTAGGGATGGAGCCCAAGCAGCGGGTGCCCAAGTGTGACGCTGGGAATGTACTAATTTGGAACGATCAAAGCCAATAAGCGCGGGCGGGCAAGAAACAAGGGGCAGCCGACATAGCTGCCCCTTTAGGCTTTGTTTACAGGGTGGCGTTTGCTTCATGCTGCCTTGCGTGGTCGTCGAAATCCGAATACTCGCCGCAATGAGCGTCTTCCGCTGATACGTCAACGCCGAACGTAGTACCGAACTCCGTGTTCTTACGTGCAAAGTAGAAAGGGAACTTCTGACCGTTTTCGATTTCCCACGCCTTGACAACCTCGGCGGCGTTCTCCCAAACCTTCTGCTCCATTAACGCATCGATGCTGCGAACCCATTGCTTTTCTAGCTTCGCCCTTTTAGCCTGCGCCTTCTTGCTTCTTTCAAGCTTATTCTGTGTTTTCAGTTTGGCCTCAGCCTTCCAGCGCTTGGTGGATTCCGCTTCCAGCTTGCCTTTGTTTTCTTTGAGCCAGTCAGCAACTATTTCGCTCAACAGTTCACCGCGTTCGATGTCACGCGCCCAAGCCCACTTTTCCAAGAGCTTTAAATCGCTTTGGTTCAATGGCACGAGTGCGCTAAACAGCCGGGGCGTTTCGTTGCGGTGCAACTCATCGGCAAGCTGCTTGCGAACCATCGACACAGTTAGCTTCCCGGCCTGCGCCCTGTGAAGCCAACGTTGCTGCGCATCGTCTGGTAGTGGCGCGACTAGCTGGTGGATTGCCCAGCAAACGTCTTGCATACGTATGCAAACGTGCCGGGCGACGTAAGCATATTTGTAAAGGCTTTGGCGCGCTACGCCAGAGAACGCTTCGGCTTCCTCGTACAACCGCGAACCTTCTAGCTGCTTAGAGAATGTGGATTCACCGCCGAGTATCCAGTCCCCTAAGTCCCACTGCGCGCCCTGCTGACGGTTTCCAATTTCCGCGCCGATGCGAG
>Ga0207008_10043_pt1 | contig 37376 bp, 37 predicted proteins | sample Alteio_BWMinCont_83_FD_153489 | JGI IMG/M metagenome (GOLD analysis project Ga0207008, IMG submission 153489) | Enriched cells from forest soil in Barre Woods Harvard Forest LTER site, Petersham, Massachusetts, United States -... | ecosystem: Environmental > Terrestrial > Soil > Temperate forest >... | reverse complement strand
GGCAGCTCAGCTACCGGTTGGCCGAACCACGTTCGCTGAAAGCGGGCACCGTGCTGCAAGCCGTCGCGCTGTACGACAATTCACGCAACAATTCGCACAATCCCGATCCCGATGCGTCGGTCGGCTGGGGCGATCAAACCTACGATGAAATGATGGTCGGCTTCTTCGACGTCGCGGTCCGCGCCGACCTGGACAAATGGCACTATTTTATTCGCCCGGGCGCTCCGCCTGAAAAACCGTAGAGCAATCTTGCCTAGAATTTTGTGACTTCGCTGAAGTGGAAGTTGCGGACCTTCATCGCCGGCACTACCATCTCGAATGATTCCTCTCCGGCGGCGCGCACGGCGGGGCCGAGCATCTCGACGTTGGACAGCATCTCGATCATGCTTTGATTGAACCGGAAGTTTCGGATGCCCGCGGCAATGCGGCCATTTTCCACCAGGAACGTGCCGTCGCGCGTCATTCCGGTGAGAATCTTTTCGTAGGGGTCCACCTCGCGTATATACCAAAGCCGGGTGACCAAAATGCCTCGCTCGGTCGAGCGAATCATGTCCTCCACGGATTTGTCGCCGCCCGCGAAAACCAGATTCATGGGCGCTTCGCCAAATTCATTTGGCAATGGCAGGCCGTGACCGGTCGGCTTCGTTTTCATTCTCTTGGCCGTCGCGCGTGAATAAACGAGACTCTTCGGCACGCCGCGATCGACCAGCAGAATTTTTTCTCTTGGAAGACCCTCGCCATCGTAGGGAGCACCGAGTTGCAGCGGGTGGTACACGTCGTCCCACAGCGTGATGTTGTCGCCGAAAATCTTCTTCCCCATACGGTCATTCAGGCAAGAGCGTTTATCCAGCACGGCCGTGCCGGCAAAATCGTAAAAAATGGAGCCGACCATATCCAGCACGGCGGAAGGTTCCAGGATTGCCGTGTAGTGTCCCGGTTCCAGGTCGCGCGGCTTGCGCGAAGCAATGGCCTTATCGCTGGCTCTTTCGCCAAGCTCGTCAGGACGAATATCGCGAATGTCCGGCGCATTCGACTTCGCCCAGCCAGAAGAGTTTTCTTCGAGAATTGTGACGGAGAATTCCGCGTCCGTGTATTGATGGCTCGCGAACAGCCCTTTCGAATTGGCCAGAACGGATTGATGTACTCCGCTGGAAAAAATCCCCGCTGCAGTCTGCTTTTTCTCTTCCGCCATCTTGCAAACGCGAGTCACCGAACGAGCCCGGTCTATGGGGTTTTCGGTGGCCGTGGCGTCAAAGTATCGCGCAACTTTCTGATATTTTTGCGGCCCGAGCATGGGCCGCAAGTCGGGATTTTCCGGCTGATGGCGAGCGAGCGCCGTCGCGGCAGCCACTACCCTGCGCAGTGATTCTTCGTCAGTTTTATTCGTAGTAGCGCGGGCCGTGCGCCCGTCGACCACGGCGCGGACCGAAATGGCGAGCGTATGCTCCGCGACATTCTGGTGAATCGCATTGTTGGCAAAGCGCGTGAGCGCATCGGTGGTGGAATCGATCTCGATTTCTGTTTCGTCCGCCTCGCTGAATGCAATCACGCGGCCGGCGATACGCTGAAGCTCCGCGAGAGTGAATCGCGCGCCATTCTCAGCTTGCGCCGCGCTGACGAATGTCGATCGGGCTTCCGCCTTCCTAACACCCGCGCGGAAAACGCGTGATGGACGGGATTTTTTCTTTGTTCGCTTCATTTTGCGTTTTAGCTCTTACTTGGCGAACGCAACTCCCACCTTTATGTTACGGAATCGCGATGGCGACGCCCCGTGTCCGGTACCCATGGTCTGCATCGGCTGGCCCTTGCCGCAATTGGGGGTTCCCCAAAGTGCCCAGTGGTCGCGAGCGCAGATGGCGTCGCAACTATTCCAGAATTCCGTGGTGATGCCGCTGTAGCTGGGATTCTTGATCATGCGGCCCCTTTTGCCGCCCTTGATTTCCCATCCAATTTCTGTCGAAAATTGGAAATGATAGCGGCGGTCGTCGATGGACCACGAACGATTGGTCTCCATCAGGATCGCATCATCGGTGTCGGAGATCAGGTCGTCATATTTCCAGGTGCCGGGATTCAGGCTGATGTTTGTCATTCGAATGATCGGCAGGCGGTTCCAGTTTTCAGTGCGCATGGTGCCGTTCGAGCGTGTCTCTCCAATGGCGGCAGCGGTTTCGCGATTGCTCAAGTACCCGGTGAAAAGACCGTTGGTGATAATCGGCGTACATTGCGCCGGAACGCCTTCGTCGTCGTAGGCAAACGTGCCAAGTCCAGAACCGTGTTCGAGGCGCGCGTCCGCAACCACGTTGACGATGTCGGATCCGTATTTCAGTTTGCGCAGCTTGTCCACTGTCAAAAAACTCATTCCGGCGAAATTCGCTTCTTGCCCCAGCACGCGGTCGAGCTCGATGGGATGCCCGATGGATTCGTGAATCTGCAAGCCAAGCTGCGAGCCGCCAAGAACAATCGTACTGGTTCCTTCCGGACACTGCGCCGCGGAGTGCAACGCCACTGCCTCTTCCCCGACACGCTGGGCGTTACCCGCCAAATCGAAAGATTCGATTAGCTCGTAGCCCTGCAGCGCGTGCTGTCCGCCAAAACTATTCGGATACGAACGCTTCTGAATTTCGCTTTCGGCGAACGAGGTAGCAACGATTCCCGCGCCCGACTGCATTTTCACTTGATGAATCACCGAGCCCGTGCTTGAAACGAAAAGTTGATCGATCTTGCGGAAGAACATGGAACCTTCCGCGAGCGTCACGCCTTTCACCGACAGGATTTCCTTGCCCGCGCGCAGGAGCAAATCGATTTGGCGTTCGACGGGAATGCGGAATGGATCTTTTACAAAAGGATTCTGCCAGGTATCCACGTGCGCTTCTTCGGGGGCAAGTGAAACATTTTCGCGTTTCGCAAGTGCCGAAGCTTTGGCGATGTTTACCGCCTGCGCCGCGCAGGCCTGTACGCCTTCGCGGGTCAACCGGTCGGTGGAAGCGAACCCCCAGGCCCCGCTCGCGACCACGCGAATACCGATTCCGAGCGACTCGGATTCGAGCAGAGTGCCGACTTCACTATTTTTCGTAGTGATTTCCCGCTGGCGAGTGTCCATCACGCGCGCGTCAGCGTACGTCGCGCCGCGAAGTTTTGCAGTCTCGATTCCCCAAGTCGCCCAATCCAACATCATGCGCGCCCGCACCGCTCGCGGGCTTTGAGTGCGTGAATCATCCAAAGCATCTTAGGGATAGCAGAATCGGAATACAAGGGACTGTCTGAATGAATGTTCGCGTGTAGCGCCGCTATGCGAGGGACCGGAAAATTAGCTCTCACGATCGAGGATGAAATCCGGAACGGCCAGCAGTGCGCGTCGGTACTCCGTATCCGGCAATTCGCCAAGGCTTTCTTTCGCCCGGCTCACGTATTCACGCGCCAGCTTTCCAGCGCGTTCGAGCGCTCCGGTCTCTTTCACCAGCTTGGTAATTTGTTCCGGCCGTACGCTCTGAAAATCCCGCTCTTCCAGAACTTTCGCCACCAGCCGCCGCCCGTCGCCATTTGAATGCGGATGAACGTTTCCTGCGCCATCACCATCATTTGCCAGCACATTTGGCGATACCGCCTCCAGCGCAAAAATCAGCGGCAGCGTAACTTTGCCTTCTTTCAGATCGCTCAGCACCGGCTTGCCAAGTTTCTCCGGCGACGCCGTAAAGTCCAGCAAATCATCCACCAGTTGAAACGCCAGCCCCGCGTTGCGCCCATACTCTGCGAGCGCTTCTTCCGCCGCTTTCGACTGCTGGCCCAAAACAGCTCCCAAGCGCGAACATCCGCTGAAAAGGCACGCCGTCTTGCGATACGCCAGCTCTGTCGCTTCCACTTCGTTCAGATCGATGCGCCCCAGCCGCGTAAGCTGCAGCAATTCACCTTCCACCATATTTTGAGTGAGATCGATCAGGATATCGAGGATTGCAAAATTGCGTTCGCGGAGCGCCATCTCGAACGACTGCATGTACAGCCAGTCGCCCGCCAGCACGCTCATGTGATTTCCCCAACGCGCATTCGCGCTGGGACGCCCGCGCCGGGTATTCGCGCCGTCGATCACGTCATCGTGAATCAACGTGGCGCTGTGAATCATTTCCACCACGGCGCCCAGCCGTATCGCGCTCTCTCCGCGATAACCAGAAGCCCCGGCAGCCAGCAAAAGCAGCGCAGGACGCAGCCGCTTTCCCCCGCCCGCGCACAAATAACTCGAAATTTCGCTTACTGGCTCGATCGCCGCGCCATTCTGCGACGCAATCTCTCGTTCGACCAGCACCAAGTCCTCGCGTACTAGGTCGAAAATTCCCTTAGCCATTTGGACAGCGAATGCCATCCCTGGTATTTACCTTGGCGGCGCCGGAGAGGCCGGGGCACCGAGCCTGAAAAACCGTCTGAAATTCGCAGCCGTCGTGGCCGCCACTTCGTCTGCCGTTGAGTTTCTCACATTCGCCAAGGCTTGCGCTACCTCCACGACAAACGCCGGCTCGTTTCGTTTTCCGCGCTTTCCCTGTGGCGGAAGGAAGGGCGAATCCGTTTCGGTCAGCAACCTCTCCATCGGCAGTTCCTTCGCTACATCCCGCAGATGCTGCATTTTCGGATACGTCACGTTTCCCGCAAACGAAACCATGAACCCCATATCCAGCCCGCTTCGCGCTTCTGCCAGCGTCCCCGTAAAACAGTGCAGAATTCCGCCCAGGCCGGTTGGCTTCCAGTCCTGCTCCATCATTGCGAGGCAATCGCCCCAAGCATCGCGGCAATGAATCACGATGGGCAGCTTCGCCTCGCGTGCCTGTCCAAGTTGACGCCGAAAAACTTGCTGCTGCACGTCGCGCGGCGAATGATCGTAGTAATAATCCAGCCCCATTTCGCCCCACGCGATCACGCGCGGATGTTTCGCCAGTTCGTCCAGACGCGCGAAGTGCTCTTCGGTAGCCAGCTGCGCCTCATGCGGATGAATCCCAATCGTCGCGTAAATCCAGTCGTGCTCTTCCGCAAACGGAATCGCCGCGTTCAGCCGGTCGGGTCCTGTGCCACTGCCGATAGCCAGCAGCGTCTGGACACCCGCAGCGCGCGCGCGCTCCAGCATCCCGGCGCGATCCGGGTCAAACTGCGGAAACTCCAAATGCGCATGTGAGTCGATAATTTCCAAGAGATATCCTGTCGCTTGTTTGATTTGCTTTGAGAGACATCCCTCGGTCGTGCTCCGCGGCGCGCTCGCTCGGGATTGACGACCCTTGTGGGGTCGTCACTTCACCTTGGCGCCCGCCGGAATCTCCTCTGCAAACGTGCACAGCACCGCCTTCCCATCCGGCCCCGCCGACGCCGCCAGCAGCATCCCATTCGATTCCACACCGCGCATCTTTCGCGGAGCCAAATTCGTCACCACCACAACTTTGCGCCCCACCAATTCCTCCGGCGCGTATGACGGCGCGATCCCCGCCAACACTTGACGGACTTCGTCCCCAATATCCACCATCACCTTCAAAAGTTTATCCGCTCCAGCAACCTTTTCCGCCGACTTCACCACGCCCACGCGCAGCTCCACCTTCGCAAAATCCTCAATCCCGATTTTCGCCGGCACAGCAGGCGCTGTCCCCGCCGCTGCGCCTGCTCCCGACGCAGCGGGCGCCACTCCTCCAACCGATGTTCCCGCCCCCGGCGCCCCAGCCGGAATTGCCGCGGCTCCCGCCGCAGAAGTCCCGGTGCTGGTTCCTTCCGCCGGCTTTTTCGTCATAGTCGTTGATTCGTCTGGTTGCGTGCTGCCCGGATTCCGTATCTCGTTTTCCATGATTTCAACCCTCTCCAGTGCTTCTTTTTTGTCAATGCGCGGAAAAACCCCTTCCGGCTTTCCAATCTTCGTTCCAGATTTCAACTCGCCCCATTTCAACTGATCGATTCTCGCATCTTCAATTTTCCCCGCCTGGCCAAGTTGCTCCCAGATTCTCTGCGTAGCATCCGGAATCACGGGATGCGCCAAAACGCAGATGCACCTTATCGTCTCAGCTGCAGCGTAAAGAGTAGCCGCCAGGAGGAGCTTTGTCCCCGGCTTCTTAGCCTCCGCCCACGGGCGTTGTATGCTCAAATACTGATCCACCTCACTGATCAAGGCCCAGGTAACCTCAAGCGCACGATTGAATTCAAACTTCTCATTCGCTGCATTTGCTTGCTGGATAGCATCCCGCGCTTTTTCCATCAGCAGCGAACCTGGCTGGGTTACGCTCGGTTGATCGACGGGAGGAAAACTGCCTTCGAGATAATCGTTAATCATGGTGAGCGTTCGGTTAGCCAAATTGCCTAATCCGTTAGCCAAGTCCGCGTTGTAACGCGTAATCAACGCCTCGCGGGAAAAATTCCCGTCCTGCCCAAACACAACATCACGAAGCAAGTAATAACGCAGTGCATCATTCCCAAGCACTTTCACAATCGGCTCGGCATACGCCACATTCCCCTTCGACTTGCTCATCTTCTCCTGCTCAAACAGCAGCCATCCATGCGCGATGATCTGCTTCGGCAGTTCAATCCCCGCCGCCATCAAAAACGCCGGCCAGTAAACGGCGTGGAAGCGGATAATCTCTTTGCCCATAGCGTGAATGTCGGCAGGCCAAAAACGCTCGAACTCAGCACGATCTTTGGGATCATCGCTTCCGTACCCGATGCCGGACATGTAGCTCGTCAGCGCGTCGTACCACACGTAAAAAACGTGCTCAGGATCGTCCGGCCACGGAATGCCCCACTTGATCGACTTCCGGCTGATGGAAATATCTTTCAACCCACTCTCGACGAAGCTCTTCACCTCGTTAAATCTGAAGTCCGGATGAACGTACTGCGGATTTTTCGCGTAGAGGTCCAGCAATTTCTGCTGAAAGGCCGAAAGCCGAAAAAAATAATTTTCCTCCGAGACAAGCTCCCCTGGACGCCCGCAAATCTGGCAGTCCGCCGGTTCCGGCGTATCGCTTACGTAAAGGTTGTCGTAAATACAGTAGCGCCCTTCATATTTCGCCTTGTAAATGGCTCGCTGCGACGGCTCCAGCGCTTTGTCGCGCTCGCAAGTCCGCCGCACCAAATTCTGTACCGCCCTCGCGTGACGAGGCTCGGTCGTGCGAATGAACGCGGTATTCGTAATCCCAAGTAACTTCCACAACTCGCGAAAAATCTTTTCGTTCTTATCCACAAGCTGCTGTGGCGTAATCCCCTGCTTCTCCGCCGCCCGCTCGATGTTCACGCCATGCTCGTCCGTCCCTGTTAAATAAACTACGTCGAAGCCGCACATCCGCTTGTAACGCGCGATGACATCGCACACGATTGTGGTGTACGCCGAGCCAACGTGCGGCCGCGAATTCGCATAATAAATGGGAGTGGTGAGGTAGAACTTCTTAGGCTGGTCCATGAATTATTTGCACGCTGGATTCTGCTTCTGAAACTCGAACGACGCAGCAGCCATCACAGATTTCAACGGAATCCCCTTTTCCGCCGCCAACCGCTGGCAATCATCGTATTCCGGAGTCGCATTCAACACCGACCCGTTCATGCGCGAAATCTTCATGCGTACTTCGCCAAACTGTGTTTCCACGCGTACCACTTCCCGGTCCAACACTTTTCGGCGCACATCATACGTCCGCACTCCGATCGTGGTCGTCTCCCGAAAAACCAGATCGATCAGCCGTGCCGTATGCGACGGGTCGCAAAGAATCGTCAACAGCACGCCCGGCCGATTCTTCTTCATCTGCACCGAGGTCGAGAACACGTCCAGCGCCCCCGCCGCGAGGGCTCTCTCCACCAGGTAGCCGTAAATCTGCGGGCTCATGTCATCAAGATTCGTTTCGATAACGCTCACCGGCGCATCCCAATGTTCACCCGACTGGCTCGTAGCATTTTCCCCGACCAATATGCGCAGCACATTCGCTTTCTCGGCGAAATCCGCGCTCCCCGCTCCGTAGCCCACTGCCTTCAAAGTCATCTCCGGAATTTGCGCATAACGCGTCGAAAGAGTGGTCGCAATCGCCGCCCCCGTCGGCGTCACCAACTCGCGCGCGACCCCGCTCGTATACATCGGCGCTCCCCGCAACAGTTCCACCGTAGCGGGAGCCGGCACCGGCAGCAAGCCGTGCGTCGTCTTCACCTGCCCGGCTCCGACATCCAGCGCCGAGCACGCAAACTCATCGATCCCGAGCAGCTCAAATCCCACCGCCGCGCCAACGATGTCAACAATCGAGTCCACGGCTCCGACTTCGTGAAAATGAACTTCTTCCACCGGCATGTTGTGAACCTTGGCTTCCGCCTCTGCCAGCCGTGTGAAGATTCGGCGCGCCCGCTCGGCCGCCCGCGGCGCAAGCCCAGCCTTGTCAATTCTCCCGAGGATTATCGACAGCCCACGATGGTGATGCCCCTCGGATGATTCCACCTTCACATGCGTCGCAAAAATCGCCCCGCGTTTGACTTTCTCCGCCGAAATCGACCAGCCCTCCAACCCCAGCTTGCGCAGCTCGGTCTCAATCGCGCGCAAGTCCGCCCCGGCTTCGACCAGCGCTCCAAGCACCATGTCACCACTAATCCCGGAAAAACAATCGAAATACGCGATCCTTGCACTCTTCATGTTCGTGTGCGGTTAATCCCCGCAAATGCTTGAAAAAACGATACTAGTCTGGCGTCCGCACCCTGTCAAATCCGCCGCGATCCGGCCGCATAAATTGAAGTACACAGCTTCCGACTCCTTGAATTTCCTTCAACATCGTGCTACCGTCCGGCGTGATTAAATTAGAACATAGAATAGAACAGCAAACGCGCCCCCGCTGCCAAACCTCTTTACTGGCTTTCCTTGATCCCCTGTTCCCGCGCACCTCGGCCAGAAACCTGCACTCAAATTCGAGCCTGTTCCCAACATTTCTAAGCGCTACTGACTCACAAAAAGAAATCTCCGTAACCTGGTCAAAACAAAGGACGGAGGAATTTCTAATCGCTACTAGAATTGCCCACTTGGCATTTCAGAATTGCAGCGCTCAGCGCGACTTTTCAAACCCGCTATCAGAGGCCACGCGTGTATAAGGTCGTCGAAAATCGAATCCGCAAAGCGCTGAAGCACCACATTCACGAGCGCTACAAGATCGATGTCCCTATCGTCCTTGAGCGCCCGCCCAAGCTCGCCATGGGCGAAGCCGCCTCTCCATTGTGCTTCGAACTCGCCAAGCAGATGAAGAAACCGCCGCGCGTGCTTGCGCAGGAAATTGCGAATTCGCTGAAGCCGATCGAAGGGGTCGCGCGCACAGAGGTGGCTGGCGGAGGTTACCTGAATTTCTTTTTCGACCGCGCCCAATTTTTTCGCGCCGCACTCGAACAGGCGGGACATGAATTCGCCGCCACCAGCGCGAAGGCCACAAAAACCGTCGTCGAGCACACCAGCATCAATCCGAACAAAGCGGCGCACATCGGCCACGTCCGTAACGCCGTGCTGGGCGACACTTTCGCGCGACTTCTGCGTCACATCGGGCGCTTCGTCGAAGTCCAGAATTATATCGACAACACCGGCGTGCAGGTTGCCGACGTGGTCCTCGGCTTCCTCCATCTTGAAAAAAAGTCGCTGAACGAAGTGAAGGCTCTCGCCGCCGCTCCGAAATTCGACTACCTATGCTGGGACCTCTATACCCGCGTCACACAACATCTGTCGGAAGATAAATCTCGGCTCGAGCTTCGCAATCAAACTTTAAAAGAAATTGAAGAGGGTCGCGGCGACGCCGCGAAAATGGCCGAAGTGGTTGCCACTGCCATCGTGCACTGCCATCTACGCACGCTCGACCGCCTCGGCATCGATTACGACTTGCTCTCGCGGGAAAGCGAAATCCTGCAGTTGAAATTCTGGGACGCTGCGTTCGAAATGTTGAAGTCGCGCAACGCAATTCAGCTCGCCACTTCAGGAAAAAACGCAGGCTGCTGGGTGATGCAGCTTCCTTCCCAGCGCGACGCTGCCGAAGAATCAAAAGCCGCGGAAAATCCCGACGCCCCGGCCGAGGAGGCTCCCGAGGAAGCTGAAGCGAAAATCATCGTGCGTTCCACCGGCACGGTTACCTACGTGGGCAAGGACATCGCGCACCACCTCTGGAAATTCGGCCTGCTCGACCGCGATTTTCACTACCGGCGCTTTCACAAACATCCTGACGGCCACGAGGCCTGGGTCACTTCCAGCGATCGCGACGATCCTGGCGCGCCATCTTTCGGCCACGCGCATGATGTGTTCAACGTGATTGATTCACGACAGGCCTATCCGCAGCAGGTTGTCGTCGCGGGCTTGCGCGCTCTGGGATACAACCAGGAAGCGGACCGCTTGAAGCATTTCGCTTACAACGTTGTCGCGCTTACGCCCCGCTGCGCGCAGGAAATGGGGTACGAAATTCCCGCCGAGGACGCAAAAAAACAGTACGTGGACGTAAGCGGCCGCAAAGGCCAGGGCGTGAAAGCCGACGACTTGCTCGACCGGCTCGAAATCAACGCGCGCGGAGAAGTGGATTCGCGCCATCCGGAAGCGCCCGAAGCCGAGCGCGCCGCCATTGGACATGCCATTGCCGTTGGCGCTCTGCGATATTTTTTGTTGCGCTTCACGCGCTCTACGATCATTGCATTCGATTTCGAGGATGCGCTCAGCTTCGAAGGCGAAACCGGCCCGTACGTTCAGTATGCCGTCGTGCGAGTGAACGGAATTTTGCGTAAGGGCGCGGAGCAAGATCCCGCTGTCGCCGTGGAAAATTCAGAAAACATGCAGGGGCTGAAAAACGGCGCGCTCGATCCCGCTCGTTTTCTCGCTTCGCCAGATGGCGACGAGCTTTGGGAGCTGACTTTGCTGGCAGGCTCGCTCGACTTGCGCGTGGACATCGCCATCTCTGCGCAAGAGCCTGCGATTCTTGCGCGTTTCGCCTTTGAGCTCGCGCAAGCCTTCAACGTTTTCTACCACAAACACCACATCCTCTCAGAAAAGGACCCAGAAAAACGCGCATTCCTCCTGCTAATCTCAGCGCTGGTACGCGAGCAGTTAGTCACCACGCTGCGCATCATGGGCATCACCGCCCCCGAGAAGATGTGATGGAAACCTATCCAGTTCGTAACCGCTGAAATTCCCGAGGCGGATCACAGCTTTAGCGCGAAATCCACAATCGACCGAATCGCCACACCGGTCGGCCCCTTGGCCAGCCACGGACGTCCTTCATCGACCCAGCAGGTCGCCGCAATGTCGAGGTGTACCCACGGCGTGTCCTCAGCAAATTCCTTGATGAACCAAGCCGCGGTGATCGCGCCGCCGCCTTTTCCTGTGCCGGTGTTGCGGATGTCGGCGATGTTGCTCTTGATCATCTCCTGGTACTCATCATCCATGGGCATGGGCCACATCTTTTCGCCCACGGCCTTCGCGCTCTCCAAGAATTGGTCGAGGTATTCCCGCGGCGTCCCGAATGCTCCAACGTGGACGTTCGCCAGTGCCACCTGGATGGCCCCGGTTAGCGTAGCCGCATCGATCAAATGAGTGGCGCCCAATTTTCGCGCGTAGAAAACGCCGTCGGCGAGAATCAGCCGCCCCTCCGCGTCCGTGTTGATGACCTCGATCGTTTTTCCCGACATGGCCACTTGCACGTCGCCCGGTTTTTGCGCACGCCCACCGGGCATATTTTCAGTCGCGGGAATCACGGCGATGACTGGCACCGCGGGCTTCAATGCCGCAATCGCTCGCATGGCCCCGAGCATGGTTGCTCCGCCGCCCATGTCGTATTTCATCTTTTCCATGTTGTCGGCGGGCTTGATCGAGATTCCACCGGTATCGAATGTAACTGCTTTGCCCACCAGCCCCAGTACCGGGCCGCCCGGACGAACATTTTCCGGCGTGTATCGCAGCACGATCACCCGCGGGGGCTCCACGCTGCCCTGCGCCACTCCAATAAGGGCTCCCATCTTCAGCTCAGAAATTTTGCGCTCGTCCAGAATTTCCACTTGAAGCCCGGCCTCTTTGGCCATGGCTTCGGCCTTTGCGGCAAGCATCCGTGGAGTAAGACGGTTGGAAGGCTCATTGATCAAATCGCGGGCAAAATTCTGGGATTCGGCGATGACGCGGCCATGCTCGATCGCGTCGGCAAGATTCGCTCCCAGGCCCGCATCAAAATTAGCGAGCGAAACGGACTGAATCTCGCGGTTTGGCTTTTTCTCGGTATGGTATTTGTTCGATTCGAAATCGGCGGTGATCAATCCTTCCACAACCGCTTGCGCCGCGTTCGGCCCGCGCTCGCCTTCTTGCGTGACAAACAAAAATTTCTTCACGCCGCGCGACTTCAGATAGCGCAGCGCAGTCCCGGCGATCTTCCGCAAATCGGCAGTGGCAAATTTGGCCCTCTTTCCCGCGCCGATTAGAAGCAGCCGCTGTGCGCCCAGCCCGGTAGGAAAATGAACGAAGACGATTTCGAGTGCCTTGCCGGTCAGTTCCCCGCTTTCAATAAGCGAGGCAAGCTGGCCGTTCATGGCGTGGTTAATTTCACCGCCTACACCTTCTAGTTTATTGTCTTGATCAAAAATGTATGTAACGAGTGCATCGGTAGAAATAGAAGAAAAAGGCTGAGTCTCCAGTTGGATCTGCATGTTCCCCTTTCGAATTTATCGCCGTCGCGAGCGGAAAATCGCTTCGCTGGCTTCTCGTTTCGCTTCTTTTTGTCGTTCGGCTTCGCGGCGATCGTGGAACTTCTTTCCTTTCGCCACCGCCAATTCGCATTTTGCGATGCCGTCGCGGAAGTAGATTTTTGTCGGCACCACGGTCATACCCTTCTGTTGTGTTTGGACCAGCAGTTTTTCGATTTCCCGCCGCTTGATCAGCAGTTTCCGTTTTCGAAGAGGGTCGTGATTGCGAGTGCCCCCCGGAAGATACTCGGGAATGTGACAGTTTACCAGCCAAGCCTCGCCGCCGCGAATTTCCGCGTAGGCGTCGCGCAAAGCCCCCTTGCCCTCCCGAAGAGTCTTTACTTCCGTGCCAACCAGGACCAGCCCCGCTTCCAGGCTGTCGAGCAGATGATAGTTATAGGAAGCCGCCCGATTCTGCGCAACAATTTTGACCCCTTCGTGTTGAGATTTGTGGGCGTTCGTTTTCACGTGAACCATGATAGCCGCCGCACACAACGCGCCGCAAGTCACAGATTTCAGTCAATTTCGCGAATGAAGCCATTATATTCACATTCTGGTAACCCGAATTCCGTACTCTATTCGTCTAATGTAGCGTTACGTAGCACAACGCGGAGGTTTCCTTGCTGCATCTTATAGCGGGTGCTAAACTTCTTCAGTGTTTTTGAAATCCCGCGCGGGGAGATCTTTTTGCGCCGATTAAGTTACCTAATGGTTTTGGCGGTCGCAGCTGCTTTCTTAGCCGGCTGTCCGAAGTCGAATTCGACCACCGAATACAAAGCCGGCCGGAAGGCCGAGAATATTCAGGACTACGATACCGCGCTCGTCCACTACCAAAGAGCGCTTCGCGATGACCCTCAAAATGCGGAGTACAAGTTGCGCGCCGAGCGAATGCGTTACGAATCCGGGATAAACCATGTAAAACAGGGCCAGATAGCCCTGAAGAACGGCGACCTTCAACTGGCTTTGGGTGAGTTCCAAAAAGCGCAATTAATCGACCCTTCGAACGCCGCTGCTGACCAAGAAGTCAAGAAAACCATGGAGTTGATTGCGCAAGCCGCGTCGGGCGCGTCTCCGCCTACTAACCCTACACCTCAACAAGATAACGAGTTGCTCTCGTCTCCTCCGGTACTGAAACCTCTTTCGCGCGAACCCATCAATTTGAAGATGACCAATGATGCGCGCGTGGTATTCGAAACTATCGCAAAGCTTGCGGGCCTGAGCGTTATCTTCGATCCGGACTTCACCGGAAAACGGATTACGGCGGAGTTGCCCAACGTAACGCTGGAACAGGCGCTGGATGCCGTTTCGCTAGAGAGTAAAGCATTCTGGAAGCCGGTAACTCCGAGCGTGATTTTCGTGGCTCCGGATCAGCCTCAAAAGCGCAAGGACCTGGAAGATGAAGTCGTGCGCACATTCTATGTCTCGAACACGATCACACCGCAAGACCTGACCGAGATCGTCAATGGCTTGCGACAACTTCTGGATTTGCACCGCTTGCAGCAAGTGAACTCGCAGAACGCGATCGTGATCCGCGACACGCCCGATAAGCTGGCCCTGGCTGCGAAGATCATTCGTGACATCGACAAGTCAAAACCGGAGGTCTTGATCCACATCCAGGTGATGACCGCGAGCGTCGACCGGCTCCGCGACCTGGGGATTCTTCCGGGACAAAGCGTTTCTGTCGCGTTCACGCCGCGTACAAACTTACAGCCGAACAGCACTACCAGCACCACAACGACCACTACTACCACCACAACAACCACGACAACGACCACCACGACCAGCTCGACGGGTACTCAGGTCACTCTCAATAACCTGAAGCATCTCGGTACCGCCGACTGGAGCATCACGCTCCCAGGGGCGCAAGCCAATGCGATCCTGACCGACAATCAAACGAGAATTGTTCAGGATCCGGAAGTGCGCGTAACCGATGGACAGAAGGCTACGCTAAAAATCGGGCAGCGCGTTCCGGTCGCAACCGGCAGCTTCCAGGCCGGCGTTGGAGTGGGCGTCACGGGATCGGCCGGCGTTGTTAACCCCCTGGTCAACACGCAATTCCAATACATCGACGTCGGCGTGAATATCGACGTCACGCCGCGAGTGCATCCCGACGGGGACGTCAGCATGAAACTCACCGTCGACGTCTCGCAAATTGTCGGCACCAGCAGCATTGGCGGAATCAACCAGCCAGTCATCGGCCAGAAAAAAGTGGAGCACGACATTCGTTTGAAAGAAGGCGAAACGAGCATACTGGGCGGCTTGATCGAGCGAACGGATACCAAGATTATCAACGGTATACCTGGACTCGGTGAAATCCCTGCCATGCGATATCTGTTTTCTGACAATAGCCACGAGATCGAAGAAGACGAAACTCTGATCGTCCTGACTCCCCACGTCATCCGGTTTCCGTCGTTTTCTGCGGAGAATCTGCGTTCGATGGCGGCAGGTACGGACTCGAATGTGCGCGTCTACCGCGAAGATTCCGAAGTGCTGCCCACTGCGACCGGGGCGACACCGCAGGCTGCCGTCAATCCGCCGCCCGCACCATCTGTAACACCCTCGGCCGTTCCGGCTATGGTACCGACGTCTTCGCCGCAGCAGGCTGGAGCTGCGGCCGCGCAGCTTCACTTCGAGCCCCCCTCAACGAAGATGAAAGTAGGAGATACCGCCACGCTGGGCCTGGCGATTTCCAACGTGAGCGATCTTTATTCCATTCCGCTGTTGGTGCACTACAACCCCGCGGTGATTCAGGTGGAGGAGGTGCGCAACGGAGGATTTCTCTCCGGCGGAACGCAGGAAATTGCTATCGTGCAGCGAATCGATTCCCAACGCGGCGAGGTCGTGGTCTCCGCCACGCGCCAGCCAAACACTCCGGGAATCAATGGTACGGGCACGCTGTTGGGCTTTGTGATTCACGCGATCGGCCCGGGAAATGCTTCGCTGCAGATTTTGCAGGTGAATGCGCATGATTCGCTGCAGCGGACGATCCCCATAGTCTCCGGAGAAGCCACGATTCAGGTGCAGTGAATGAAATGAGCGGGACCTTTAGCCGTAAGATTCTTCGCAAGACTTCGCGCTCACATCTGACGTCTCCCCGGTTTTTTCGGCGTTCACGCGCGGTCGCCGCGGGCATGACTCTGCTCGAATTGATTCTGGCCTGCGCGATTCTCATGGTGCTGGCTACAGCCGCGGTACCTTTAGCGCGCATCACTGTAAAAAGACGCAGGGAGGATTTGCTTCGCTACGACTTGCGGCAAATGCGCGACGCCATCGACCGCTACAAAGATGCGGCGGATAAAGGCCAAATTCAGGTCCAGGCCGGCACGGAGGGTTACCCACCCGACTTGCAAACGCTAGTTCATGGTGTTCCACTGACCGGGGTGGTCGGCAAGAACATTCACTTTCTGCGCAGGGTTCCCGTGGATCCCATGACCGGAAATCAGGATTGGGGCATGCGCTCCGTGCAGGATGACACGGACTCGACGTCTTGGGGCGGCCAGGACGTATTCGATGTGTTCACGAAGTCTTCCGGGACTGCGTTGAACGGGACAAAATATTCGGATTGGTAATTGCGACGGGAGTTGAGCAAATGGTGGGTCAAAATAATTACGGAATGTATCGAGTCGAACACGGCGAAACTGCGCAGCGCGGATTCACACTGATCGAGCTAATGTGTGTTATCGCGATTATCCTGATTCTCGCGACCATCAGCGCCGGACACTACCAGCAGTCCGTAATCCGTGCCAAGGAAGCCACGCTGCACACGGATTTGAAGGTCATGCGAGAAGCAATTCAGCGCTACACTGAAGATAAGGAAGCCGCACCTTCTTCACTCGACGATCTAGTCAGCGCGCATTACATCCAGCAGATTCCAACCGACCCCTTCACGAATGCAAAAGATTGGGTCACCGCCTCGGAAGATTTCGATCTGAGTCCGGAACAAAGCTCGTCGGGCATTACTGACGTGCACTCCGCATCCGATAAAATATCCCCGTTTGAAAATGATGCCTACAGCTCGTGGTAGTCACGACCTGGAAGAGCACGTTGGCAGCGTCCGGCCCGCAGGTCATAAGCACTAGCGTTATCCGGGAGTGGCAGCGATGTCTGCGCCCTCACTGCGCTTGGCCTGGCGAGAAGCAGCCAAGCCGTCAATATGGCGGCAAGCAGTTTCATCCGGGGCCTCCTGAGCAATTGCGTTGGCAACATTTTCAGCCACCGTGCGGAGCTAGGGTCTTTTTGCCTGGTCATACACGTCGCGGATGGCGTTGATCCCGGTGTCCGGCTCGTCAAACTGGATGTACTCCGAGCTATGGTGGGCAAAGATCTGCTTAGAGTTCGAAGACAGTGTGAGCCAGCGCCCCTGGGCCAGCGTGGCCTCCTGCTCATATTTGAGGTGCTTCGGAGTGTCCGCAGGCTTACTCTCCAGGTGACCGACAGCGTGGTTTCCCGAGGTGAGCACGCGGATGGGTCGCGAGCCGAATGAGCGGCGGTGCTGTTGCAGATAGGTCTCGTCTGCTGGGGTTTGTTCTATTTCTGAAGCATCAGCGTCATACATGGCGACTTTGGTTTGTGCGATCTCCAACACTTTGGCGTTCAATTCCGGAGACCACTCAGCTTCCGGCAGGCCGCGAAAGAAGAAATGCTCAGCGCAGGTCTGTGGGGCTGCCCAGGACGTGACGGCTGAGCCGGCAACGGCTTGTGCTCGGCAATCAAGTTCCGACAAGCGCGCAAATCCGAGGGAAGCCTAGCAAGTCCTCGATGTTCCTCTTCTCGCATTGTGGATCCCGCAGAGTAAGACTTGGTGAACCCTCCGAGGGCGGCCGGCATCTACTTAATAACAGCCCTTAGGGAGGAGCCTATGTACGTCATTACCGGCGCGGCAGGAAACACGGGAAGCGAAGTAGCGGCAAAGTTGCTCGCACAAGGGGAACAGGTGCGTGTTGTAGGCCGCAGCGCAAAACGGCTCGAACCATTCGTAAAGAAGGGCGCAGAGGCTTTCGTTGCGGACATCACCGACACGGGGGCGCTCACGAAGGCTTTTTCCGGTGCAAAGGGAGTGTACGCGATGATACCTCCGGACGTGAGCACCCCGGATGTGCTGGCACACTATCAGCGCGTGGGCGACGCCTTGGCCGCCGCGATTGAGAAGCGAGGAATAAAATACGCCGTCGTGCTGAGCAGTGTCGGCGCGGACAGGCCGGATAAAACAGGCCCGGTGGTCGGGCTGTACAATCTTGAAAAGAAGCTTGGCGCGATTCCTGGATTGAACGCCCTCTACCTGCGAGCCACCGCCTTCATGGAAAACCTTCTGTCCCAGGTTGGCGTGATCAAGGCCTTCGGAACAATGGCCGGCCCTGTCAAAGCCGATCTGCCGATACCCATGATCGCAACGCGCGATATCGGCGACGCAGCCGGCGAGGCCCTGTTGCAGCTCGATTTTCAAGGAAAGAGCACGCGCGAACTGCAAGGGGCTCGCGATGTCACGAACACGGAAGCCGCCAAAATAATCGGCGCCGCGATCGGCAAGCCCGACCTGACATATAAGCAGATGCCCGCGGCACAGTTGAAGCCCGGTTTCATGCAGATGGGCATGTCTTCGAATATGGCGGATCTGCTGTTGGAGTTGGCAGATGCGCAGAATTCGGGCTACTTAAAGGTGCTCGAGCCACGCTCTCCAAGGAACACCACTCCCACAACGCTGGAGACTTTTGTAGCCGAAGTTTTCGCGCCGGCCTATCGGGGACAAAAAGCGGCCCGCGCCTAGCGGCTTGCGGCTGCGGGCCGTCCAGCGGGCCCATGTCCCAAGCGTTGCTGTTCTTCGATCGTTCAAACGCTTCCCTCGTCAGTTCTACCTTAACCGAGCGGGTTAATCTGCAATTCCGCAGTGAGTTTTTCAACGCTTTTAACGACCCGTACCTTTGTAAGCTAGACTCGAATCCTCTGTACCAGATCGTGTGGCGTTCAACCAGTTTTACCGCTGCGCGATTAAGAATTGTGCGCGACCGAGGGCACCGCCAACGCGTCTGCAATTTCAAGATATATTGCCCAGGCATCGACCATCCCCTAAGATTTTGGGCATTAAGCGGGCACCTGAAAAGGGGCAGAAGAACGCCAAGTCGTGTCATATCAGCGCGCGGCGCAGAACAGCGTAGAAGCTCGATTCGACCTATGCCGCGACAGCGCACGCCTTTCATTGCCGCGCTCAAACGTCGGGCAACTATTACCGACGCCCTGCCAAAGGGACTTTGCAGAAAAATTTAAGCTGTGTGTTATGATGCTTCTGCGGGGTGGAGCAGCCTGGTAGCTCGTCGGGCTCATAACCCGGAGGTCGTTGGTTCAAATCCAACCCCCGCAACCAACCTTTTAGCCACTAATCACCGTTTCTTCCTGACGTCCGATAAGCGAAATAACGTCCGATTGGGAGGATTTTTCCCTCTTACATTTTGCCGTCAATGCTACGGGAAGGTCGAAACCGAACCCCATAGCCTTGGCGACATCCTGCCGGTATTGCATGTCTTCCCGCGAACGGTCGTAGGTGTCTGACATGCTTGCACCCGCGTGACCCATCCAAAATTTGAGCAGGCCATCGGGACAGTGAGACTGCCGCAGAAATGTATTCCTGAATCTGCGGAAGCTGTGGAAGCCTCGCATGGGAATTTCGAGCGATTCTAGCAACGGGTGCAGTTCACGTCGAAGAAAGTTTGCCTGCGTCAACGGTCCTCCGCTAGATGCTCGGAAGATAAACCCCGACGTACGTTTGCCGATGAACTGTTTTAGCAAGGCCGAAACGGAGGGATGCAGGTCGACTGTCCGATATGCATTCTGCGTTTTAGGTCCTTGCACTTGACCGGGTCCCCAAACCGCTTGATTGACGGTTATGGATGTTCCGTCGAAATGCCGGAATTCTAGGCCGAGAAGTTCTCCAGCCCTCAGTCCGCTCGACGCGAACAGAATCGCAGCCATTTGCAAACGCCCGGTTGCGGTCCTCACGATTGCCGAGACTTGCTCCGCGGTGAACGTCGGCCTGCGTTGTTTCGTCGGGTCCACCGTCGGCGCATCGATAAATCGTGAATTCCATCGCTCGGGAAACAATTGATTTCCATCTTCGTCGATGGCAGAAGCCTTCACCAGTTTCACGACCAAGCAAATATTCCGTATGGTCGCTGGTGCTAGCTTCTTCCGTGACAACCGCTCGACTAAAGATTTCATCGTTCGGTTCCCGACATCGGACAAAGGCAAGTCGCCTATCGGGCCATCTAGATGATTTTTCAAAATCGAACGCCAATCGCGGCTGACACTTTCTTTTATCGGCTTCTTTTTCCGCGTCTCGCAATCCTCAATCCATCGGTCTGCGTATTCGCGAAAGGTTGTAGTTTCGGTTTCGGATGGGACTGCGACGTTTTCATTTACAACCGCGAGTACTTCCCGCATCGTCTTCTTCGCTTGAGGCTTTGTAAGTTTCTCGTAACTGCCAAGGAACTTCTGCACCCGTTTGCGATTTCCCTCGCCCGGTTCGTAATACCGCACAGCCCATCCGTGTTCTAGAGTTATCAACTGCCCATCCTGATGCCGTTTTCGGGTCAAGACCTTTCTCCTGTACCCGTCAACAGCGCGCGGCGGTAGCGTACCTGGCTTTTTGTTCACGACGGTAGACTTATTTCCATTAATTACAGGCGTAGAGTCGGACGTGGCTGCGAGAGCCTTTTCAGAACGTGTCGCACCGTCAAGGGACAACTTCGAATTTGCCAAATCAGACGCCACTTCTCTCACCTGCCTAATACAGAAATCAAATTGCGATAAACTGCGACGCGCCTTTACTTGCCGAAATCGGCTATGAGCCGCGAGCAGTAGAATGCTGCGGAAATCCGTTCGCCTTCGAACGGTAAATTCCCATGTAACTCTTCGGCATCGAATAAAAGCAAATCGCCAGGTTTGTAGGGAATGGCAATACGCCAGCGCAGGAGGACCAGTGCGCCGCCCGAAAAGTTTCCCAGAGGCGTAATCGCAGTCATCGCTCCTTTCGAATTTCCGTCGCGGTGGTATGCGGTTCGGAGGTTTTTTGCGACATAGACCGTCGTGAACGGTGTACGCCAAAGTTTCCAGGGTACCTTTTCTACCGCCGCCAGCTGCTTCGCGTAAACCTCGGGCAAGATTCGCGCGTACGAGTTGCCCACCAATTCGATTAACGCTCGATTGCCATCCAGCATCTCGGGATGCTTTAGGGTCAACGTAGTTTGGTGGCCCGGGCGGTCCCAGCCGAGAATGCCCTGTGTGGCTGGACTGACGTCTAGAACATTCGTATTAACTCCCCGCTGAGGCGAAACAATGCCGTACTTATTCACCGACCGGGGAAGCGACGAAGTACCCATTGCTGAGGCGCGGTTGCTGACGAGGCCATTGACCGGCTTTAGAAGCTCGTACGCGCGCAGATAAAGGAAAGCGGGAATCACGTTACAAACTAAAACGGCCGCAACGTCTCCGTCAGGTGTAATCACCCTCGTGTCCTTGGCAAGGATGTGGATGGCGTTCGCAGGGTCCGGGAATTTCGCTTTCATTTTGGCCGCTTCTTTCTTGAAATCGTATTTAATCCAAAGCGTATTCATGCTGATTTGCTTCCCGTTTTATTGACTTGAGCGAATCAGAACTGATGAGGCCAAACTTGATAAGGCAACGCTCCAAGACAGCGATGACCTCTCTCTCTGCGCGTGGACGGTCGGGTGACTGCCACAATCGAATCGTAGCGTCCCGCTTGGCCTCGCTTAAGCGAAGGGCAAGTCTGTAAACTTGTTCCGGCTTTTGTTCGGTGCTGACGCCGGTTTCCGCCCGTGCTCTTTCCGTCGCCTTGCGTATGTTCACGGCGTGTTGGTCCGTACCCGGTTTCGAAATCGACAGACTGTCGGATTTGGCTTTAGCAGCGACTTCCTCAGCAAGCTTCATGTATCGCTCTGCAGTGCGTAACGAAAGAGAATGTCCGAAATTTTCCCCGTAGTAATTTTCCCATTCACCGTGCTCGCATGTGTCCTTCAGCAGAATGAAGGTCTGTCCGAGCTCGACCTGCTTTTTGCCAAGGCACCCTATGAGCCGGAACGCTTGTGGCTCCAACCGGGCCCGCTCGGCTAGGAATTTGTTTTCGGTGACTTTCAGGCCAGCGGATGGCGACGAGCTTTCAGCGCGCCTGCGCGGGTGGCGTATTACTTTGCCCGCTTGCGTCGGCTTGCGTTCTATTTGTCTGAGAATTGCTTGAATTCCTGTCTTCATCGTTTTTCCTCCCGCCCGGCCCGGGGCGCGTGTTGCCGCGCGCATTAAAATATCCTTCGCGGTGTTGACCACTAACGGGCACTTTCGCAGAATCGTAGACAGGGGCGCTATGCCAGGGTTGGTACCAACCACGCCAGAAAAGGGCTACGAAAAGGATAGGGGACCGTGCGGAATCGTGCACAGTTTGCACAAACTACTTGAACGATTGGATGTCCAATATCTGCCTGTGTCGTTGCCTAACCGGAGATGCGGAAATATAGATGCTTACGAGGTGCCCGGGTTAAACGCCCGGTTCACTACCACTCCTCTTCTCGCGGGTCTCCCAAACCTCATCGCGGAGAAGCTTCTTGCCTGAGGCCCGATATTTTCTAAAAGAAATTTTCCTAAAATCTACTTCAGACATCTGCAACTTTGTGATTACCTCGGCGACCTCTGCCGTGCCAATGTTAGCGTTTAACGCGTCTAGGTCAGCTTTGGGGTTTTTCAAAATTGTCCGCAAGGCGTTGCTAATTTTTTCCAGGAGGTCCGCATCCTGCACAATTGCCAAAGCCCGACCCGTTGTCAGGGGAACCACCGGCTTCAGTTTGTTCCGGGCGTCTCTAACCAATTTAAAATATTTCTCATACAACCGAATCACCTTCACAGCGTCAGCCGAATTCGGTTGAGGCCCTGGCTGGATTTTCGCCTGCTCTTTAAAAGTTTTCAGCTCTCCTTCCTTCCGATGCTGGTATCCATTAATCTCCCAGGAATTCTCTAGCCATGTTTGGAAAGCGTTCAGGCAGGCCCGACGCAAGAAGGTGGAGATGTGGCGATGCACCGGTTTCTTCCCTGACACTGTTCGGTCGTAACCCTCTTGCAGCGCTTTCTCGAAAAGATGCGCCGGTGATGCCAAGAAGAACGACGAGTACGTCTGAAATGGCTCGTCGACGACCTCCTTCCTGATACGGACCTTAAAGACGAAGTTGATTGACGTGCCGTCTTTCGCGATTCGGATAGACTTCTCAGGCTCGGTCCAAAACAAACGCGCGAGAGCCGCGCCCTGAATTCCTTCAAGAAGACGCGGAAATCGTCTTTTGCCGTTAGTCACTTTGTTCCCCTCCATTTCGCGAGGCAAGAAATCGCTTCGCTCTTTTTGGTATGTGTAGACACGGATATCCTCCGTGCCGTTTGCGCTGGGGAACTGCATCGCGCATCAAGAGAGAACGGTTATCTTATTCGACGGCCCGCCGCTAGTGGTCGCGGGTTGTAAGTGCGAACAAGGTAGGGACTACGTACCTAACAAAATTCTAAAACCACTGTCAATACCTTTTCCCATCAAAGCGAAAGTTTGTGGCCGTGATTCGCCACAACCGCTAGAAACGCCTAAATTGAGGGGTCATAATATCTAGTGGTCTTCCTAAGCAAGAAGGGCTCCCGCGGGTAAAATTTATCCCATCGATATCTCTCCCCTCCACGGAATTAAACCCTTCTCTTCAATACGCATAGCTTGCAGCCCAATTTAATCTGCATCCGCATCGGGCAAATAAACCTAAATTAGGTCGAGTTGAAAAGTAACTTGGATTAGTAGGTTCGGGACGCGGCAGTTCTTCCTTCCAGGGTGGCTCTGCCCTCCGTCCCGAACCTGCCAAATAAGCTGCCCTGGAGAAAATCAAATGGCTACAAAGGAAAAACAGCACGCTCGGTTTCCAAGATTTGACTTCGAGCACGTGTTAGAGAATATCCCGCGATTGGATTTGTCGAAGGTCAAGGACAGCCATCCGCTTATCGAGAATTTCGTAATGGAAGGCTGCACACAAGTTGGCTATGGAAAGTTCGGGACTCGCAAGACCACCATCCATTTACTAGCAGCGTTTGCCGTCTCTCAAGGTGTCCCGTTTCTGGGTAAGAAGACGCAGCGGAGAATGGTCTTGTACCTCGACTACGAAAATCCGTCCGGTGTTCTTAAGCAGTATTGTAAGGATTTGGCCGTCAATCCCGATGACCCCCGCTTCACAATATGGGACAGGGCGAAGGAGTATCCACCGTTGCCCGGCGATGAAAGGCTGGACCGGTTTATCCAACGGTGTAAAAAGGCGACCGGACACAGTCCTTGGATAATTTTCGACAGTTGGACCAGCCTTCTGCGAGCCGGGGAATCTGGGGATAAAATCGGCGAGGCCACGCGAATCTTCCGGGCCATCCGGAAGTATTGTGACCAGGGTGCAACCATCACCATCATCGACCATTCAGGAAAAAGAGACGGGGACGGCCCGATTGGTACTTCAGCCAAAATGACGCAGATGGATACGGCGCATAAATTCTCAGTGCAGGATGACAAAATCAGTATGGATGGCCGGTCGTCACGCTCCGTCATCCGCGTTGAGAATTTCCTGAAGCGCTTTGCTCCGAAGAACATCGGGACGTTTTCTATCGAAATCACCGCCGCCATGGATGAAAAGGACGAATGGCATACAGTCAGTGTTAAGCCTACGAAGGACAAGGCGGTAATAAAACAGGAACAGGAAATTGAAGGCATGAAACATCTCATACGTCACAACCCAACCGCAGGACAAGAAGAGCTGGCGCGGGTTGCGGCAAAGGACAAGGTTGTAAGCGGTCGGGACAGAGCGAGGCAATTACTGCAAGAGGGAATAGGCAAGCATTGGAAAGCGATAACGAATGGCAAGAGCCATAAGCAGATATTTCACGTGCTAAAGACTGCTAAACAAACCAACTAAAGTCCTTCGTTCGCTCGTTCGCGGCTACCTATAGAAAGAACTAGCCGCGAACGAAGAAAATCCCCCAGACTACGGCAAGTAGAGAGGGGAATTAAAAATTCCCCCTCTCTCGCCTTCGTTCCGTCCCCCGGGAAGCGTAGGTATTTACGTAGAGAGTTGTATTTGTACTACCCCTCCTCCGCTCTGTGGATGCTGACGCATCCACACTTCGCTTCGGAGGGGTAGAAGTGCTCGCGAAAAGCGCTCGCACTTCTAGTAAAACCATTAAAATCTTTCTGTGGATAGAAAACCTGATTATTTCAAAGGATATAAAAAGGTTTTACCAACGGCTTCCGTTTTTTGGAAGCCGTTGGGTGGCGAAGCCACCCCCTTTTAAGCCCGTAAGTCGATGATTTAATTCCCGCGAGCGGAAGTGATTTCCGTTAGTCGAAGCCGCTTTCCAATAAAAGAGGTACGTAATCAGGAGTACTGAAAGCTTTTTTGGAAAAAACTGTTCAGATTCACAGACGCGGTAAGTACAGAAAAAGGGGACCCGTTTCATGAAGAAATCCGGCTCGCTGTCTCGCAGGCTGTTCAAGTCTAAAAAAGCTGCTAAACGGCATATAAAAATCATCTGCTAACCGCCTGCCCAATGATGATTTGGGAGTTTTGCGGATGAGCAGTTCTAACGCCTATTTCTCGACGCCTACCGGCGCCATCTTCTGTCTGAGCGGGTTGCGTTTCAGTTCCCAATCCTTCATGCGTTCGGACGGCCAGTCTAATCCCACCCTGATTTCGTGCAATCTGTACTTCTCATGTTTTCGCTTGCTCATCTTCTCGTATTCTAATCGGTCACGAAGCACAGTGATGAAGCCGCAAAGCTGACTGAAATTGCTTGCCCTAAAATTGCACTTCCGCATCGCGGCGCTCTCCACTGCATGTCATCAAGGTCAGGATTCCAAGAAAGCAATTGGACGGAAGGTGCATGCGAACTCTTAATGACGGCGATGGCCGCATTTTGATTCGCGGAGTCTTCGGACTCGTCGGGCAAAAGCCTCACAAAAACAAACAGGGCAGTCACGATGACTGCTACCCATATTAAAAGTTTCGTCACGTCTTTTGTCCCGGCCCATCATAACAGGGTCCCCTTCTTTATTTCACGGGCTTCGCGGCGCGACACATCACAGTTTCAGATTCAGTCGCTTTTCTAACTCTGCCATAAATCCCACGGGGTGGTCGTATCGTTTGCTGAAGAGTAGAATGCGCTGAAAGGAAAAGAAGTTGCCATGTTCAAACACGACTCGATAGCTACGATAAAGGAATCCAAGCTTGTTGAACTTCTACTGACCGACCCTTATTGGCCAAGCAGAATCGTTAACTTTGCTGGGATGCCTGAAAATTGCGAAAACTTCGGTTGCGTGAGTTTGAAAGATGTTCCGCTGAATGGGGCTAAAAGGGCTGAAAGCGATATTGATATTTTGAGTTGCCCAAAGCTTCGACCTGATTTGGCTACGGCTATTCAGGTGAAGCGGATTAAGGTCGACGCCAATGCGCTCAATACAGGTCAGCCGAACAAAATCAACGATTTGAAAAAAGGCATAAAGCAATCGAATCTGCTTGCTGACCTTGGATTCCACCAAGTCTATTTCTACGTCTTCATCGTTGTTGACAGCAGGGAACGCAACGTGGATAAGTTTGCGTTTGAGGGTTCGACTATGAAGATAAAGAGTCTCTTGGAACGGGAAATAGGAATGGCCGCCACCGCACTGCGCTCGACTGCTGGCTTGTTTACTTTTGAATTCACCCAGTCGATGGATGACGTTCCACTTACCACCGGAGCGTTCGGTGCTCACTTAAAGCGTCGCGCTCAGCAGAGAGCGCAGTCCGACGAGTTGAGCGCATGGGTTTCAAAGACACTCGCAAACTTGGTACCGATTCACCTTTCGGGCAGCGCACCGACAAGTCCAAAATCGGGATTATCAGAAGGGCTTCCGCGTTAGTGCAAGTCCGGCTCGCGTTCGTATGAAACTTCAAGCCGTCAAGTCTCGGAAGTGACAATACGAGTGTATTTAACATCTTGCGGAGATTGCCGTCCCGTTACTATCATGGAGCACGGTCAGGCCAGACCCGCCAAATCTCTTAAAGAAAATATGAACAAGACTTTATTTCTGTTGCTGGCGTCCCTGATGCTATTGGCTCTTGCAAGCGAAGGTGTGCCAAAACCGAAAGTGCTTCTCTATATTGGTCCACCATCTGATTACGCGACCACGTTCAAAGACACATTCTTGAATGTCTGCCCGACTGTTGAGGTTACAGGAAAACCGGCCAAAGCAACGTACACAGCAGAAGTTGGTCAGGTTCGGGTAGAACGATTTACGTGGATTCTGGAAAATTCCGATGGAACCATTGTGGCGCGGGATTGGCGTTCAACAGTCAATGATGCTGCACAGAGTCTATGCCGTCAGATTAAAGAACTATGAATCTGGTTTCGATTGCTGCGCGCGGGTCAAGATTCTACGGAACTGAAGTTTTCGAAGCAGCACGTAACTCCACGAGACGCAGAAGATAGTCTGCGAGCATCACTAGGGCGACAGCGTCTTCTGGTTTGCTTACCGCATCTGCTCTGTGGCTTGTAGGGTTTTTGAAAAGACCAATCGCGCCCGCGAACAAATTCGAAGTGGCTTCCTGCTCTGAGAGAACCAAAGACGTGTCTGTTAGCGGCCCTGAATTTGAAGCAAACGCTTTCCTCATTAAGTCCGTTCCCACAATGTTGGCCGGAAACCTACCCGCTTCGCGCACCGCTACCTCTACCGCTCTGAACGCCTCAAAAACAACAGTGTCATAGTGGCCGCGAACGAACAGAGCGAACGTGCTTGAAGCAATAGTCGGATGAAGGGTCTTGTGAGGGAACAACAAACTGTACTTGTACGCTTCAAAATTTTCCTTCACGGCAAGTTTTCGTCCGCGTTCACTGACAAATACAAAGTCACCGTGCTGACCGATGGCGGGCAATAACAAGCCTTCCCGCTCTAACCAAACCCACGTCGCCATCAGAGCCTCGTTCACTCTATCTCGATATTCAGGCGGATAGCCGTTTCCGGCTGACATGCCAGGCAGGAACACATTCCCTCTGCTAATTGGGCTTTGACGTGTGCCGGGAGAAGATGCTGAACCGGAGACTATATACTTCAGAAGTACTGGAGCGAGTTCCTCGGGTTCTAGAGCCAATAGAGTTTCAGCATTCGGAATGAGTTCGTGAATTGCGGGCAATTTTTCCTCGCTGTTTGGACAAATCGCTAGCGGTAACTTCTGTGTCGAATTCGTCCTAGAATGTGCTCGCGGTCGAGATGGGTAAACCAGTGATGACCGTGCTGTGCCTTCATCGCGAGTCGGATGAAAAATTTCAATGCACTGGCTGCCTCGGGATTAGCCGCTGCCCGTCGTTCTCCCCAGTTGCCGATGGAGTAGGCCCAAATATCCGCTGCTTGCAAAGGAGGGTATCCGACTAATCAGGAGTTAAAAAAACTTCCCGATACCAATCTAACGGTTCACTCTCCGCAAGCCTCACTGATTCTGCAAAGAATGGCCATTTCGTACCGCAGAGATTACACATCTAGCCGCTATAAACCAAATACCAGCGCAGATTGCCCACACGATGGAGGCTCCCAACAGAGTGTCCCGAAAACGCAGTTTCGGATTACCGAAATCCCGTAGAACCGGAATCGCATAAATCGCCGTTGCGAATAATCCGACTAAAGATGAAACCAATGCAGCAATCCATGACCCGCGTCTTTGCTGTGCTTGTGGTTTTCCTTTCGAAGATAGCGTGTAAGCCCTAATAGCTGCGCAAATCAGGGCCAACGCGATGCTGACAAATATAATCGCTGCTGGTGTGAACTCTTCGAATTTTGAAGGCATGGAAATCTCTTCTACTTGTTGCCATTCACATTCCACGTAAAGATTAACCGGCGAGGAAGAAAACACGCGAGCGACGCTTCGGAACAGTATCCCCGTTACACGAGCCCAGTGCCCTGATTAACGCGCAAACCGGACAACGGAAAAGCGGGCTAAAATCCGTATGTCTGGTTATCCGGACGGCCCGGATGGGTCAGTGGGTCGTTTCTTGTCCCAATGGATGAAGTCAGCCACAAGCAGAGTCAGTCCTAGAAATAAGGAAATCACGGCAACAAATCGCGCGGCCTGGAATTGCGGAGGTTGCGGAAAGGCGACCGAACCGAGTTCGTATCCAAACGGCGACTTTCTGATTTCGTTGGTAACCCACACGAGATAGACCCAAAATGGCGACCCAGCCGCTAGGACGATGACTCCTCGAACGCGCATGATGTTTGCAAGACTCCAGTTTGAGGTTGAAGGTTGGACACCGTGACACAAGCGGAAGTGCCCCGCACGAATAGCGCCGGATTGACCCGCAAACCGGACCAGTAGAGTATAACTTTAAATGTCCGGTAATCCGACTAACCAGGAGTCGGCTTCGGGGTCAATCCATTGCTGGCCTAGTAGCCTTCTGCCTTAGAAATCGCGAGATAGGTCAGCTTGCCGTTAACAAATCTCGCTTCGATATAAACGCCAAGCGTATACGAATCATAGTTCTGATGAAGTTCATCTTGGCTGAGCCCCGGATTCTGTCGCCTTAGTTTCTCGAAGTTCTCGGCTGACGTCTTCTTTTCAACACCGAGCGAGTAAACGAGCTTATTTGCAGTTGCGACGCTGGGTTTCCCCAGAATAGCTCTGACTTCTGCGGTTGTTTGCCCAAGGTGCAGGCCCGAGGCCGTTGATAGATTTTTCGTTACAACGCTCGAATCGACACAAAGGTCGCGGCCCTTCCAATCTGGACCACGACTGAACAGGTAGACAGCATCGTTGACCTCACCTTTTTCGAAAATCAGGTAGGTTTTGTGCTCTCCCGGTGATGAGTAGCAGATTTGGGAACGGCCCGTCGATGCATCGCCGCGCTCAATGACCTTCGCTTTTCCCAATTTGGCCATAACCTTACCGAAGGCATCGTCGATGTTGAATCCGAGAATCTGAAAAGTCGAAGGTTGCGGCTCGCGACGTTGACTGATATTTTCTTCGTCCGCATCAGGTATGCGAGTGAAGGACCACCAGTCTGAATTATCACTCCTATAGCCGGGCCAGTCGGCCTGAGTGCCTACTGCGGCAAGCGGGATACAGATAGATATTAAAAAGCAGAAAGCCGCCGGATAAATCAGGAACCGACATACGCTCTGAGCGAGGGTTGTTCGCGTCTTGTTCATGGCGAAGGTGAGCGTAGTCGCGGGTGATTTTCGTGTCCAGCGAGTAGTTGTCGCCGCTCGCTAGAGAGTCAATGCCTGATTAAGGCGCAAACCGGACAAGTTGATTTTTCAAGTTTCCGATTATCCGACTTACCGGGACCTGAAGCGGGTTCTCAGGAGAACTGCTTCCGAAGTGCCTCAGCGTAATCGTTCGGGCTCCAGCCAATTCGGTGCTCGCTGTCGTCCAGATAGGACTCCGCTGCATTTTTTAGTCTGTCTGACATGTCAGGGTGGTTCAACTCAGCAAGCAGAGCAGGGATGGCCCGCAGCTCTTTTCGTTTGGATAACGCCAAGATAGCCTCTTCGCGTACATCTCTGTTCGGGTCCCTTATTCGCTTACATAGAGCGTCCCGAATCTCGCTCGAATCTGCGTCTCCAAGGACACCTAGACCAAATGTTGCCCAATCGCGCACATCCTCGTCAGCATCGTGCATCATTGCCAGCAAAGCCTGCACAGCCCGTGGGTCATCGGCAAACTTGCCCAACGCGCAAACCACCGCAAATCTGACATCAGGGCTTATGTGGTTACAATTTTGAATCACGAAAGGCAGCGCGAGGGGATTTCCAATATGCCCGAGCGCGTGAATTGCGGACAGCAATGGCAATGGGTGGCTTTCCCGCTGCACTAACTTCAAGACAATCAGAAAAGATTCGTCAGGAAAATTATTGTGCGGGTGTTCGCTTGTCCTTCCAATTTGCGCCAGCACATCTGTTCCACGAGCACGTTTAAGCGGACTTTCTGAATTACACCATTCTGCGGCACGCACAAATACTTGACGAGTGCCTAAATTTCGCAACGTATGGACGGCGTTCCACGGCAATTCGTCATCGTAATCGCCAGTCAGAGTTAGGGCAAAGATTTGGTCTAATTCTTGCGGAACCATGGCAAAAGCATACCACTTTGACGGTTAAGTCCTGATTCTCGCGCAAACTGGGCGAGTAAAGTATCACTTCACTTCTCTAGTTAATCCGACGAACCGGGCACACCCGGTCGTTTGCACTTGCCCGGGCAGCAAGCGAGAGTAGATTTAAGACAACTGGTTCGCGTAAGACTGAAAACTTTCGGGTCTCTGGATAGTATCCTGCCTCAAGAGCCCGATGAAAAAGTCCGAAACGGTCTACTTGCGAAGCAATTTCGAGGTCGAGGAGTGCGTCCGGCGCATCCAGGAAGCCACGGATGCACCTAAGTTTCAATTTTTCTTCCCGTTCGGATGTGGTGGGTCTAAACCTGTATATGCGAAGTTGCAAGGACGTACCGTCCAATTCTGGAAACGTAGGGAGCGGCGAAATGATTTCGCCCCCTGCTTTTTCGGAGTCTTTTCGTCGGAAGGTTCAGGTTCCCGGCTCAGCGGACATTTTCGTATGGACAGGACGGTGGGGTTGTTCATAGCTCTTTGGCTGACCTTCGCCGCCGGAATTACATTAGTGACTTTACCGATGTTGCTTGACCACATTGCAAATTCAAAATCGCAGGGCCAACTCTCCGGTTTTGATTTCGTGCCCTTAGGTATTCTTGTCTCTGGAATCTTTTTATTCAAATACGGTCGTCGAACTGGAAAGGCAGAAGAAGCTTTTCTTCTAGATTTTATTCAAACGACTTTGGAGGCACGGCAAGAAGACAGAAAGCTCCTAGGGTTGCGCGGAACCGTTGAAAACAGTCCTCTCCAGTAGTAGCGTGAGGAAGATTCTTCTGCGAAGCAAGGCAAAGCTGCTGAGCAAGAATGATACGAAAATCGTCTGCCTAGTGGCTACTTCGGGATGGCTAAAATACTTGTCAATTCCCCGTTGAACTGCTCAAAAGTTAAGCCGTACTTGAGAACTGTTCCGTTCGATTCTTCTACCTTAGCCACCACGCGCCAGAACCCGAGCACCGATATTTCGGCATAACCGCCATGGACAAACTCAACCGACGTCACTTGGAGTTTCCCGAGGAATCGCGACAAACTTGCAATCGGCAAGTCTTTAGTGAATTTTCCCTTGTCGCTTTGCTGGTATTTTGCGCCCACTCGTTTCAGCTCAACAACAACGTCAGCATCGGTGACGTCACGATGGGAACGTCATGAGATACTTTTCGGCTTCCGGCTTGCCGATGGCTGTCCCATAAGCGTTGAAAACGATAAGGTGGTCAAGGGCATCGAACCTGAAGCCGGTGGTTAGAACTTGTTCGGGGTATTGCGGCCCCACATGAAAGTCGGGAGGCGGCGGACCGGTTCCAGCCCAGCCACCGATATATTCGGTGTATTCGTATTTGGGTCCCTTCCCGACATAAATTTCAAAATGCTCTTGTGGGCTCAGCGTCCTTATCGAACTCTTCATACGACACGAGAGAAAGGGTATATTTTTGATTTTTTAAACTAGGATACATTGTCTGTAGAAAGTCCTGAGCCCAGCCTACGTAATTCTTGGCCACAAGGACGGACTCTTGAGGAAGAACGCGCTCGGAGCAGATTAACGAAAGAAGTGCAAGAAACCAGATTGCGAATATTCGTTTCATTTTGTCACCGTGCAAACTAGGGCTGATATAGATTCCAGCACCTGCACTTACCTTTGGCACACAGCATCCGGCATTGATTGTAAGATTGCGAAATGCGATGGACCAAGATGAAAATTGCGTGTTTTCATACGATGCTGTTCTGTATCGCCTCGACCATTGGATGCGAGCGGTCCACGCAGGTGAAGTTAGAAGGCGGAACGTCACCCGTCTTCCACCTCTCGGGAAGCGGGAATGTAACTGACTTCTCTGTGTACATCGTGTCACCGTCTGATTTTAGTTTGGGCAGGACCGTGGATTCTCCATCGTCGGAATCGTTCTTCACCCAACACGCTGTTTGGAGAATTGAAACCCGGGGAGGAGGCATATTTCATGCTCCTGCCATTCAAGACATCGGTCAACTAACTTACGGAATTGTGCCGAAAGGCTACACGCAGTCAATTCCATCTGACGGTTCCGCGCCGCCTCCGATTCTTCAAGGAAGACAATACTTCTTCGACTGCGCTACGGTGAATGCACCAGGCACTCGCGGTTTCTTTCAACTTATCGACGGCAAGGTGGTGCCCTTACAAATCAATTTGCCGTGCTTAACGGCGCGGAATGGGAAGGAGGTCGCCGTCCCTTGCCTGGCGAATTAGAAGAAGCCTTTTCTTCGGGGCAACAATGTGCTCCGCTAACCCGGCGTTGGGACTGTGAGGCTTTGGAGACTGACCCAGGTCCCGATTAACGCGCAAACCGGACAAGTCGAGTACTAGACCGGAACATGTACGATTATCCGACTAATCAGGAGTTACCGAGGGCTTTGACCAATGAACTGGTGAAAAGCGGATTTCGCGTTCTCTCAAGGCGCGACCGTAGCCATTCCAAGCGACAGCGTTACACTTTGCTCCGATTCGATTCGGATGATAAAAATCTTCGGCGTACTGGCGGTAAGCTAAGCAACACACAGGCGACCATGGCGGGAATCATCAGAATGACAGAGAGGCCTATTGCAAAGCCACTTTCAGACCGAGCAAAACCATCGCGAGGGTGGAGAGCCAAACAGAAGGTAGAGAGTCCTAATCCAAGTAAAAGTACACTCGCCCCCAATGTAGTCCACCATGCCCACACCCTGCCCTGAATAAAACGTATGTTAACGAAGATACAAAGAAAGCCTGCGGCACCGAACAGCACGCTGTCACAGATTCTTGAGCCGAACATCGGAATTACCCGAGCATCCGTCCACGGACCAAGGGCATAGAAAAAGAATAGAACCGCTAATGCAATGCCAATAGCGGCCACTATTCCGACGGCAATCCTTGCCACCATTGACATGCTGTTCTTGTACCGCACCATGGACAAGGATTCAACCGTTGCGCGCTTACCGGACAAGTAAAGTTCTAGTACGTGACTTGTCCGGTTATCCGACGCGATATAAAAGGGCGCCCCTTTTGGAGTAGGGTTTTGAGTGTTGGGCTCGAACCCACAACAAAAAGGAGCGCCCTCTATGGATAGCGTGAAGTATATCGGGATGGATGTGCACCAGGAAGCGATCTGGATCGCAGTCCTAAATTTCTCTGGCAAGCTGGTAATGGAATGCGTGATTGAAACCAAGGCCATCACCATTCTCGATTTTCTGAAAGGCCTGCGCGGGAGCCTGCACGTGACGTTGGAAGAAGGTACCTGGGCGGCCTGGTTGTATGACTTGATCAAGCCGCACGTAACTGAACTGGTGGTGTGCAATCCCCGCCGCAATGCTCTGCTGAAAGAAGGCAGCAAGAGTGATCGCATCGATGCGCGGAAGTTGGCCGAGCTGTTGCGGTCGAACATGGTGCGCTCGGTCTATCACGGGGAGCAGGGAGTGCGGAAGCTGAAGGAACTGGCGCGCAGCTACCTGGCCATCAGCAAAGATCTCGGACGGGTGATGAGTCGGGTGAAGGCCATCTACCGCAGTTGGGGGATTCCCTGTGGGGGCAAGCAGGTCTACGCACCACGCTATCGCTCGGAGTGGCTGGGCAAGATCCAAGAAGCCGGCGTGCGCCGCCGGGCGGAGTTCTACTACCAACAGTTGGACGCTCTGCGGCCTCTACGCCAACAAGTGCGGCAAGAACTATTGGCCGAGGCTAAGAAACACAGCGCGTGGAAATGGTTACGCGCGATTCCATTCATCGGACCGATCCGGGCGGCTGTGCTGATGGCTTTGATCCAGACACCCCACCGTTTCCGTACCAAGCGACAGCTCTGGAGCTACAGTGGGTTTGGAATCGAGACACACAGCAGTGCCGAGCAGCGTTTCATCAACGGAGAGCTGCGACGCGCGAAGAAGCCGGTCTCTATTCGTGGGCTGAATCGCAATCACAATCATGATCTGAAGAATCTGTTCAAAGGTGCCGCCACCGTAGCCGCTGCCAAGGCCGGACCGTTCCAGGAGTATTACGATGCGCTAGTGGCCAAGGGCATCCGACCGGAGATGGCGCGCCTAACTCTGGCGCGCAAGATCGCAGCCATCACGTTGATCGTCTGGAAGAAGGGGGTGCGCTTCGACGCCAAACATCTGAAACCACAAACAGCTTGAGTGTCTCGAGCCATCCGTTCCATCCCTGGGATTCTTCCAGAGCGGTGGCCAGAGTTCTTGAGACACTCGGGTTCGAGGGCGAGTCTCAGCTGATTAGTTAGACCTTGCGTGCCTCGGGCACGCTCAGTCTCCTATCCGACCCTAGTCCCCCTCGGACAACCCGAAAAAGCTATGGACCACGAGTCCCCAATAGAACCATGGTTGGCACCTAACAACCTTGCTGCTTGTTGGTCTCAGAACGGACTGGCTTCGTCGCCAAGAAGCGATGAAAACCGCTGGTAAAGAAAACCAAAGCTACGAATGTTGTAGCGTCCCGAGTTTACGGAACGGAAGGCGAAAACAATCTTGCTCCATGGGGCGGGCTGGACGTCAAAAAAACTCCGGCCAGGGGAGAAGTGTTTTTTTCTTGACTCCCTTTATAGAACTAATCAGGACTTAGGAATCCAACAAACACGTGGGACTTCGGTTTCCTCAACGCGGCGGCCAGTGCCACGGCGGGCGATTCGTTTCCGTTGCGCCGACAATCACCGATTCGCCGAACGCTTTCTCAAGCTCGATGGAGTGACAGTCGGCGTGTTTACCGAGGGCATCAATCAGTTGCGAAGCATGAGTGACAACAATGATTTGTGACGAAGCAGACGCTCGCACGACCAGGCGAGCGAGCGCGGGAATAAGGCTCGGGTGCAGGCTGGTTTCAGGTTCGTTCAGAACCATCAGCGGAGGTGGGCGTGTCGTTAGCAGAGCAGCAATCCAAAGCATGTATCGCAATGTGCCATCCGAAAGCTCCGCTGCTCTCAAAGGTCTTAACAATCCATTTTGCTTCATCTCCAAAATGAATCTGCCCGAATCGTCATCCACCGACAATTGGCTGCCCGGAAAAGCATCGTCTACGGTCGAATCGAGTCCCGCACTATCTCCGAACAAACGTATTGTTTGGATGGCTGCGGCCATATCAGCTCCATCGTCACAGAGTACTGGAGTGTATGTTCCAACTTGCGGCGACCTCGCGGGCGCATCTGCATCGGTTCTAAAATGCTCATAGAAACGCCAAGCACGAATGGATTCCCTAAGCGTGAGCATCTCAGGTGCATTTTGCGGGTCGGCAACGTGCGTCATCATCGTATCGAACAGTGACAGGTTATCGGTAACTGTGGCCCACGCGTCGTTCCTGGAGCGTACGCGAACAACGTGTCCTTGCCGGTCCGTAAGCAGGCTTAAGGGACGAAGTATAGGACCGTGCCAGATGCATTCGCGCTTAATGACAGGGTCCAATCCGAACGCTGTGGTACCGGGTGCTGGGAGACCGAGGTCAATCAGATAACCGAACTCTTCACTGGCGAACCCAAGCAGCAGACTGACCGACTGTTTTCGCACGGTGCCTTGTACAGGATGGTCTCCCCTTTTTACAGAGCGCGAAATAGACTCTGGCCCCGCCCATAGAGTGGATTGCAATCCGCCCTCGCGGGCTAGTGACGGAATTATGCGCCCTTGGGCGGTGTCAGCGAGAAGTCGAAGCGCGCGATAGAGACTGGATTTCCCACTCCCGTTTGAGCCAGTGATTACGTTTAGCCGTCTTAGCGGAATTACAAGTTTACGCAGTGAACGATAGTTTGAGATTGCAAGCGTCGTAATCACGCGGTTATCTTAGTCGAATCATGACCGTCTGTGGGCGAATCTAGGGTAACTCCTGATTAACGCCCAAACCGGACAATTAAAATATCGCTTCACTTCTACGGTAATCCGACTAATCAGAGTTAGAACGCTTCATCTGCCGGGCTTGCGGCACCCAGGCTCCCTACCTACGGTAGTTTGGACTTCGCGTTCAATTGGTATGCAATGTCCGCTTTCACGTCTTTGATGGTCAGCGTCGTGATGTCTTTAGCCGCACCCTTTTTTGAGCTCAGCGAGGATTCGAGTTGAAGAAGGATGTCTTGCTCCGCCGCAACTTCATACTCAAAAAACGAATCAATCCTCTTCTGATGCTCCGCTTGGTCAGGAAGAGGGCGAAAAAGTTCAATGTGGTCGCGCAGTACAATGTATTTTGCCCACCAATCGACGTAATCATGGTCCACGCCGAAATCAGGAACTTGCGCACGTGTTTCCATAGATTCAACTACGAGGTCAGGGCGCGTCGAGGATGCCAGAAGAGGTTGATATAGCAAACTGTCGCCTCCGGACTCGCGCTCCAAGCTAATTTCGTCCTTTGACATCCAGGCCATCATGTGGACGCGCTCTCGAATTGCCTCTTGGGTGTCCAGCGCGTTTAGGGCCTTCTGAGCCTGCGCGAACTCTGTCTGGTCGAGGCGATTTGCCCTAGCTATATCCTTGCCAGTTTCAGAGTCAACCTTTTTAATCGCTTGTTCCACAGCGTAGTAATTTGCCTTAACGTGAGGGTCTTGCAG
>Ga0207008_10042_pt1 | contig 37672 bp, 31 predicted proteins | sample Alteio_BWMinCont_83_FD_153489 | JGI IMG/M metagenome (GOLD analysis project Ga0207008, IMG submission 153489) | Enriched cells from forest soil in Barre Woods Harvard Forest LTER site, Petersham, Massachusetts, United States -... | ecosystem: Environmental > Terrestrial > Soil > Temperate forest >... | reverse complement strand
GCGCCTAGTCAGTACTTCAGCATGAAACAGCAACACCTCACCGAAGCGTTGGGCCTTACCGACGATCAACAAGCAAAGCTCAAACCGTTCATCGAGCAAGAGGCTGGGGAGGCCGGCATGATTCTTTGGACGCCTGTTGTCCCGGCCAAGGATCGGCTTAAACAATTCGAGAAAATTGTGAAGGCGTCAGATGCAAAGATCAAGCCATTCTTGTCGCCCGACCAGCAGGTCAAGCTGGCGGAAATTCGTAAGCAGCAAAAAGTGGAGCTGAAACAACTCATCGCAGAGTAAAGAGCGGGGGGACGGTGGAACCGGCGAAAGACCACAAGGTGTCGATCTTGAAGATAACAAGCTTAGTTTCGAAACTGCTCGGTCCCCCGGAAGAGGTCGATCTCTCTGCCCGTCCGGGGCATGCGCATCGTTGGATGATCTTCGGAAACCAGCGCTTCAACGTGTACCTGCATCATTCCTTTAACGAAGATCTAGCGGTCGATCTCTTCCCTTACTCTGAAAGACTTGTCTCGATCGGTGTTGTGAATTCATACCGGGACAGCTCGGATCGGTCACGCGAGCCTGGTGCGGATCGAGCGACCTGGATGCTTCTGATCGCAAAGTCGTCACGCGGCCACCCGGAGTTACACAAAGTTGAATGTCCTTCCTTGGGGCTGCCTTCCACCTTTGCGAAGCACTGAGACTGCGCCGGCATTTCAGCGACCATCCCTGCGACTTATGACAGTTGGACAGTCATAATCCCTTCACTACGGTAAGGGATGGCGAAGCCGCTTTCTCATCGGCAAAGTGCTTAGAGGTATGCATGCGCATCGAACATGATCTGCTTGGGGATAAAGCCATTCCCGACGACGCTTATTATGGCGTACAAACGGCGAGAGCATTGGAGAACTTCCACATTTCGGGAGTTCCGATCTCACAGTATCCAGAGCTTATCAAGGGCTTAGCCATGGTGAAGTTGGCTGCCGCGCGTGCCAACTACGAGTGCAAGCAGTTTGGAGAAGAAATCCTTCATGGGATTGAAGGCGCTTGTCAGGAGATCATCGACGGCCGGCTGCACGAACAGTTTCAGGTGGATCTGATCCAGGGCGGAGCCGGAACTTCGACCAATATGGCGGCCAACGAGGTCATCTGCAACCGGGCACTGGAATTCATGGGCTTCGCCAAAGGACAGTACCGGCAATGCGATCCCCATAACCACGTTAACTGTTCGCAATCCACCAACGACACATATCCTACCGCTTTGCATGTTGCCATCTTCCTGTTAAACAAGAAGCTCATCGCCCAACTGCGGAGACTGGTGGTCGCATTCCGCCTCAAGGGAGACGAGTTTCGCGAAGTGATCAAGATGGGTCGCACCCAGTTACAGGATGCCGTTCCTATGACGCTGGGCCAAGAGTTTGTTGCATTCGGGGAAAGCCTGGACAGCGAGGTGTTCGCCCTCGAACGAGTAGAGGCCGTGCTTTATGAAGTTAACATGGGTGGCACTGCCATTGGAACAGGGTTGAATGCTCCTGCCGGTTACTCCGAACGTTGCGTCGACCATCTTGCAAAAATCACGGGCAAACCAATCAGACTAGCGGTGAACCTAGTCGAGGCCACGCAGGACACGCAACCGTTCGTTCTTTTCTCCTCGGTATTGAAGAGCCTGGCAATCAAGCTCTCTAAAATCTGCAATGACCTGCGGATCCTTTCGTCCGGGCCGCGCACAGGCCTTAACGAGATCAATTTGCCAGCCATGCAGCCCGGGTCAAGCATCATGCCAGGCAAGGTAAATCCCGTGATTCCCGAAGTAGTGAATCAGGTCTGCTTCAAGGTCATCGCAAATGACCTTGCAGTGACAATGGCCTCTGAGGCCGGTCAACTTCAGCTCAATGTCATGGAGCCGATTATCGCCTACTGCATTCTCGAGTCGCAGACCATATGCATGAACGCCGCCGATACGCTGCGACAACATTGCGTGGAGGGCATTACAGCAAATAATGACGTCTGTCGCAGATACGTGGAGCACAGCATTGGGGTAGTTACGGCTCTGAATCCGTTGCTGGGCTACGACGTTGCCACTGAACTTGCCGCCGAAGCCCTGAAGACTGGCAAAGGGATCGTCCAACTCGTGCGAGAGAAGAAGTTGCTATCGGAGGAGCAGATCGGCAGTGTGCTAGATCCGAAAGTGATGACCGGTGCTGGCGGGCGATAGAGCGGTGCCGCTATGATGTGGCTCGAACTCCTGGTTGTGCTGGTTTGCATTTTTGTCGGTGCCCGGCTGGGTGGAATCGCCTTGGGCACCGTAGCTGGGATCGGGCTGGTTGTTTTAGTGTTTCTCTTTGGCCTTCCACCAGGCATGCCCCCGCGAACCGTACTGGGGATGATCTTAGCAGTAATCACCGCCGCGGCCACGATGCAAGCAGCGGGTGGTTTGGATTACCTGGTTGTCATTGCTGACCGGATGTTGCGCATATGGCCCGCCGGCATCACCCTGGTAGCTCCCGTCATCGCATACGTTTTTACGTTCGCGGCGGGCACGGGGCACATCATCTACGCACTGTTGCCGGTCATCGCAGAAGTATCGAGGAAAGCCGGAGTGCGCCCGGAACGACCGCTGTCCATCGCCACGATTGCATCCCAGCAAGCCATTACGGCGTCTCCCATTTCCGCGGCGACGGTAGCATTGCTCGGGCTGCTGGCTCCAGCCGGCGTCCCGCTTCAGAGCATTCTGCTGATTTGCATCCCTTCGACATTGCTGGGCAGTTTGCTGGGTGCGGTTGCGGTCATGTGGAAGGGGCCCGAACTCAAGGACGATCCGATATACCAAGATCGCCTGGCAAGAGGATTGATTGAAGAGCCGGCATTGGGCGCAATAATGGAAGGCAAGAACCTGATGTGCGCACGCGGTTCGGTCATCACCTTTCTGGTAGCAGCGGCGCTGGTGGTTGGACTCGGGTTATTTCCCAGGATGCGGCCGACCTACCCGGTTTCCGCCGCGGGGCAAGAGAGTGTCGAACAGGTCGAGATGGCGCCCGCGATCATGATCGTCATGCTAGCGGCGGCAGGTATCAACATGCTGGTGTTTGAAGCTTCTCCCGTCAAAACTGTCAAAGGGAGCATCATGAACGCCGGCATGGTTGCGATGATATCCATCGCGGGCCTGGGATGGCTGGGGTCGTCATTTTTTGAAGGAAACCGATCATTTATTATTCACAGTATTTCCAGGATGGTTCAGTTGCATTCGTGGGTATTCGCCGTGGGACTCTTCGCACTCTCTGTTCTTTTGGCCAGCCAGGCAGCGACAGTGGTCACGCTTATGCCGGTGGGCATTGCGCTGGGGTTGGGGTCGCCCGTTCTGATTGCGGTTTTTCCCGCCGTGAACGGCTATTTTTTTCTTCCCACCTACGCCACGCTGCTTGCCGCTATCTCGTTTGACCAAACCGGCTCCACGCATATCGGAAAGTACATCCTGAACCACAGCTTCATGATCCCAGGAATTGTGGCCACGGTGTCATCTGTCGTGATCGGATTTCTAATCACGAAGGTGGTCTTTTGAGAACAAGGGTAGGTTCTTGACGTGCTTCATATTGCTGGCACTCGGGTGTCCGAGAGAACAGTTTTCTTGTAGGTTAAATCTCAATGTCGTGGGCCTTTCGAAAACATCTCCACAGCTTCCTGCGCTCATCCCTGTGGGTGGTACCTGCTTTCTCTACCCTTGCAGCATTTCTCTCCGTCCCACTGTTAAGAGCTCTCGACAGAAGACTGGGCTTCCAGTTTTTTCACTATTCTCCCGATGGTGCTCGTGCACTGGCCACGATCGTTTCGGCAGCGATGCTCTCTTTTGTCGTTCTGTTCTTTTCCGTACTCCTGCTGACAGTGCAGATTGCGAGTAGCACTCTATCGCCTCGAATCATATCTCGACCTTTCCGTTCTCGCGCTCTCAAAGCATCCCTTGGGCTATTCGTGTTCACTCTCATCTACAGCATGGCAGTGGTCGGCCGTGGCACCGAAGGGAATTTAGGCCAACTGGCGGCCGCCATGGTGATCGTGCTGACCATCGTTAGTATTTGCGTGTTCTTGTACGTGGTCGAGCACGTGAGCAAGGAACTTCGACCGATTACAGTGATGGCTGATGTAGCTTCCGAAGGGGCTCAGGTGATTAAAGCGGTGTACCCCATACTGCTTGGGCCGAGTTGGTCCCCGGAAAGCAATCCCGTCGAATCTCTGCTTGGTGAACCCACGCTCGTAATCGCCCACGTGGGAAAGCCGGGGGTCGTTCAGGCTCTTGACATTGAAACACTAGTCGATCTCGCGACCCGAGCCGAGTGCATGATTGAAGTTGTCCCCCAAGTTGGCGATTCCGTGACTGCCGAGGATCCGGTGTTTCGACTTCACGGTGGCGCCATTGAAGCGCAGGAACTCTTACAACACATCGCTCTCGAGCGCGAGCGCACCCTTGAACAGGATCCAGCCTTTGCTTTTCGAATTATCGTCGACATTGCCTCGAAAGCACTGTCGCCAGCGATCAATGACCCGACAACGGCAGTGCTTGCCCTGGATCAGATTCACAATTTGCTGCGCGAGGTTGGAATGAGGCGACTGGACACGGGGTCGATCCACGACTCGAAGGGCCACCTTCGGTTGGTTTATCGCACCCCGGACTGGGAAGACTTCGTGGGACTCGCGGTGACGGAAATACGTCAGTTCGGAGCGAACAGCACTCAGGTGGTGCGCCGCATGCGTGCCATGCTGGAGAATCTGATTCCGTTGCTATCTCCACATCGCTCTGCCGTGCTGCGCCGGGAACTGGATCTGCTTAAATCGACAGTCGATCGGGGTTTTGCGGACCCTGCGGATAGAGATCGGGCTGACCTCCCAGATCTTCAAGGCCTCGGCGGGGCACGGAGAAGCAACTCACATTAGAGTCGAGTCAGAATGTCCATCCAATAGACGTGGTGATTCCCAAGTCATTCTTCGGCGCAGTAATGGGAGGCCGGGTGTCATAGTTCTCGTAAAGGTCGAAATTCCAGTTAAAGTTGCGGATCAACTCAATGCGCAAACCGGATTGCGAGCTCAGGCGCAAGCGTCCTGGGTCACTAAGACTCGGGAACGCCAGCGTCTCTGATCTAAGGTTGAGCGTCTTGAATCGAAAGGTAGAAAACGTTACGCCGAACAGAGACTCGACATTGTTGTGAATCGGCTCGGTACCGGGCTGTGGGACATAGCTCTCATGGTTAAAGGCTGCACCACCGAGGACTGTTAATGAAGTCCTATCCGTCTGTACCAGTTTTCGCCCCAAGGCGCCGCCATAAGTGGAGCGCAAAGACAGATCCTGCTGATTGCTCCTCAGCAATGAAAAGAGACCCGCTGCGAGCCATTTTTCGCTAAGTTGTCTCGCGTATTGCGAATCGAAGGTGAAGCGGTTGGTGTTCTTTGCGTTCGTTTGCGAGCCGAACTGGGATGTCGCTGCCAACTGCACGGAGTTCTTTGCAGTGCGGAACGCAACATCTGCACCCAGCGATGAATCGGTCTGTTTGTTACCACTGGCAAAACTAAATCCATAATTGATCGAGCCCGTCAGCTGGTTCCAGAAGCTCGCTTCGCGCTGTCCGATCGCGATTACCTCCGAGACTGTGATCTCTACGGGGGCCTCCTCCCCAACAATCTTAAAATCCTTACCATCTTCCGCCGGAGTCTCCTCTTTGCCAATTAATCCGGTCACACGCGTTCCATTCGTAAGACTTACGATGAAAGTATCTTTACTCTGTAAGGATTTAACTTTTTTCCAGTCCAAATGAACGGAATCTTTCATGTAATCCGACTTGAAGATCAGCTCCCCATTCTGCAGCGACTTGATCTCTCCGGTAAACTTATCGCCATTTGTCATGATGACTATATCGTCCTTCCGCTTTCCAAATAGCGGACAGGCACACAACAAGATAAGGACGATGAATAGACCGCGTTTGAGCATGATCATACATAGCAACTCTGGTGGCATCTTCACTTCAAGCCCTCCTAGGAATAACAGCAGGGACACACATAGGAATGCGGATCTCCACACTTAGGGCTAATGGCGCCGTGGCATCGGTGCAATTCCGGTACTGGAACCGGAGCCGGGGCACCAGTCTAAGACTTACCTTGCATGCTAGCGGAACAAGAAGGCTACCCTTCACTGACAAAAGTGACAGTTCTCTATTAGCGCATCCTCTGGCATTTTGCATAGGCGATGGAGCAACTATGACCTTGTTAGAACTACGCCGCTGGACAAGAACGGCGGGCAGCATCTTACTGGTATTCATCCTCAGCGCACTCTTGCAGGCCCAATCGCAGGCTCCGCAAAACCCCGACCTGCAGCAACTCAAAGACAAGCTCCAGCAGCTGGACGAGCAAATTCAGGAACTGAAAGAGCAGATTCAGGCTGCCGAACAAGCTGGGCAGAAGCAAAGTGCGTCACCCAAGGTGTCCGTTTCTAAACCTTCCCCAGAGCGGCCGGAGCCGGTGCCGCTGGAAGGAGAAGTAGTCGAGAAGAAGAATAGCGTCGACGTGTACGGGTTCGTCATGCTCGATTCCGGATACGAGTTCAAAGAACAAAATCCGAATTGGTTCGATGTGGTGCGTCCGACCCAGTTGCCATCGTTCAAAGGTGAGTTTGCACCTGACGGAAACGTCTTTGCGGGCGTACGCCAAAGCCGCTTTGGCATCAAGTCATCCACGCCGACATCGTTCGGTGACTTGAACACAATTTTTGAATTTGAGCTATTTGGCACTGGAGTCGACGCGGGCCAGACCACGTTCCGCCTGCGTCACGCGTACGGCGAGTTGGGACAATTCGGGGCCGGGCAGACCTGGAGCCCGTTTATGGATATCGACGTCTTTCCAAACTCCATCGAGTACTGGGGGCCCAATGGGATGGTCTTCTTCCGTAACGTGCAGGTGCGCTGGATGCCCATCCGAAGTGATAAGGGGCGTATCACCATTGCCCTCGAGAGGCCCGGCGCCAGTGGAGACCAAGGCGTGTACTCAGGCCGAATCGAACTGCAAAACGTAAAACCGCGGTTCAATTTCCCTGATCTTTCATGGCAAGCGCGATTGAGCAGAGACTGGGGTTATCTGCAACTGGCAGGCATTGTCCGAAAGATCGGATGGGTCGATGCGAACACTGATGCCTTGAAACTCGGTGGCCATGCGGTTGGTTGGGGCCTCAATTTGAGCTCCAATCTCAAGATGGGGAGCAAGGACGTCGCAAAGCTGTCAGTCGTTTATGGACCAGGCATAGAGAACTACATGAATGACGCTCCGGTTGACATTGGTATCAAGAACAATCCCGGAAATCCGGTCACGCCAATCAAAGGCGTCGCTCTTCCGGTGTTAGGCGTCGTTTCTTTTCTCGACCACAACTGGAGTCGACAATTCACAAGCTCTATAGGGTACTCGATGCTGAATATCGAAAACTCAAACGCGCAAAGTCCGTCGGACTTCCACCAAGGACATTACGCCCTTGCGAACTTGCTGTACCATCCGATTCCGAAAGTAATGATTGGCGGTGAATTTCAGTTTGGGAGAAGGGTTAACTTCAGCGATGGATTCAATGCCAATGACTATCGAATGCAATTTTCATTCAAATACGACTGGTCTAAGGACTTTAAGTTTTAACCAGCCGCGCTACGGCACGACTTTTCCCAATCAATAAGGAGTTGGCGATGCGCATGAGGAAGTCCGTTCTACAGCACGTTTTCATTGCAACCCTGGTCCTATCGAACCTGGCCCCGATCAGACTCTCGGCCCAAGTCGCGCGAAGTCCGGTTGCTCCCAAACACGAACTTGTGGAAGCTGTGGTCAAGGAAGCCTACGAGAAATTCAAGAGTGACACGAACGGGAAGAATGCCGACTACATTCCATACCTGGCTAAAGTGGATTCCACACTATTCGGAATCGCTGCAGTCACCACAGACAACCATGTATTCACATTGGGGGACGTAAACTACTCTTTCTCCATTCAGTCGATTTCCAAGGTGTTTACGTTGGCACTTGCAATGGAGGAGTTGGGGCCCGACAAGGTTTTCGAGAAAGTTGGCTCTGAGCCGACAGGGAGGCCCTTCAATTCTCCATTGGCAGTCGTGGACATGCCAACCCACACCGGGAACCCACTTGTTAACGCGGGCGCGATCGCGACGACAAGTCTAATTTCTGGAAAGGATGCTGAAGACAAATGGAACAAGATCCTCAGCTTCTACAGTAAGGCCGCCGGGGAAAAGCTAGTACTTATCGACGAGGTATACAAGTCAGAAGCCGCCACCAATACCGGGAATAAAGCCCTCTCCATGCTTCTGGCCAAGTATGACCGGATTTACGCAGATCCCTTCGAGTCAGTGGACATCTACACGAAACAATGCTCGGTTGGGGTCAATGCGGCCCAACTTGCCCGTATGGGTGCGACGCTAGCAAACAACGGTGTCAATCCTTCGACTGGCGAACAGGTCATCAAACGCGATGACATTCCCCACATTCTCAGCACAATGACCATGGCAGGCCTCTATGACGGCTCCGGTGGTTGGGCATGGCATGTAGGACTGCCCGCCAAGAGCGGCGTCGGAGGCGGAATTGTCGCCGTTGTCCCTGGAAAGGGTGCTATCGCCGTCTTCGCACCTCCGTTGGATGAGGCGGGAAACAGCGTCAAGGCTCAGGAGGTAATCGAATACATCGCCCAGAAACTTAGCTACAACCTCTATTCGCCGAGTTCAGTGGGATTGAAGTGAGTCGAACCACTCCGCCAGCAGAGACAATGAGCGCCAGGGCATCGCTGGTGTGCGCTTCCCTTGCGACTCATTCGCTTTTCCCTCTTCCTTCGTTAACGCCTGGAGCTGAATTGCATTTGCTAAACGCCTTACGGTCAGTCGGAGACGTGCTAATGGGGTCCTATCGATGGTGGGCGAGGTCGAGTGTTCTCTCGATCTCACTGTTCGCGGTGTGTGGCACGTGCGTGGACAATGGTCAGGTGACTCCGCAGGAGGAGCGCGCAAAAACCACCGAGGGCGACTCTTCTCAAATGTCGCACACCCTGGATCAGTTGGTCGAGCAAAACCATAAGCTCGAACAGCAGAACAAGGAACTCATGGATCAGATCGACTCTCTCCGGCGGGTCTTAACAAAGGAGCCTGTGAAGGCACCGGAGACAGTACAGCAGCCGGCAACGACCGCGTCCACCACCGCCAACCCCCAGCAAGGCAGTGAGACAAGCGCGGCCAATACCTTTGCTGCTCAGGAAGAGCCCTATAAGTGGGGGAGATATACACCCAACTTTGGCTACAAAGTGGCCGACACAGACCGCGGCGATATAAGCATCAGCATCTATAGCTACGCGCGCTACCTGAATCAGTTAGGACTCGACCCAACCTACAAGGATGCCTTCGGCAACATAAAAACCGTCCAGCAACGTCAGGATTTTCAGCTTCAGAAAGTACAGATAAAGTTCCTGGGGTGGATGCTAGACCCGAAGTTTCGGTATTTTCTATACGCTTGGAGTTCCAATGCTTCGCAAGGTTTACCTGCGCAGGTGGTACTCGCGGGAAACCTGAATTACAGCTTTAACAAGTTTGTCAGCATAGGGGCCGGCATTCGGTCCCTACCGGGCACGCGAAGTGTGGAGGGCAATTTCCCGTTTTGGCTGGGCGTGGATACGCGCCTGATAGCCGACGAGTTCTTCCGCCCTTCCTACACCTCAGGGGTTTGGGCGTGGGGCCAAATCACGAAGCGGCTCGATTACATCACAATGATCGGCAACAACCTGAGCACTTTGGGCGTGAGCGCGGCGCAACTCAACAATGGTTTCAATACCTTTTCCAACTCACTCGTCTGGAAGCCTACGACCGGGGAGTTTGGTCCCGGGTTTGGCGATTTCGAACAGCATCAGAACTTGGCTACCCGTCTGGCGGCACATTACACCCGAAGCGATGAGGACAAACAGGAGCAGCCGAATAGTGATTCATTCGAGAACACACAGATCCGACTCGAAGACGGGAGCGTAATCTTCACACCCAACCTCTTCGGGAAGGGTGTCTCGGTTACCGATGTGAGATACCAGATGGCTTCTTTTGACGGCGGCATCAAGTATCACGGCCTCTCGCTTGAGGGGGAGTACTTTTTGCGCTGGCTCGACCACTTCAAAGGCCCAGGTACAGTGGGACTTTCCTCGATTTTTTCTCAGGGCTTCCAAATGCAAGCTTCGGCGATGGCCTTGCCTAAGACGCTTCAGTTCTATCTCGGGCAGTCGACAGTCTATGGCAAATATGGAAATCCGTGGGATTTTCGGGCAGGCTTAAACTACTTTCCGTTCCACAACAAGGTCCTCCGGTGGAACAATGAATTTCTTTATCTGCATCATTCTCCGGTGGGCTATACATCCGTTCCGTTCGCTCTTGGAGGCACCGGATCAATCTTCCACACGAATCTCGAACTGGCGTTCTAAGCTGATGGACCACTCGATCTACATTTGAACGCCCCGGTGAGGGCCTCAATGAAAAAGGCAACTGCTCTTGGGCTTCACAAAACGGCCCAATTCACAAACGCTATTGCCATCTCGTTATTGCTGTGGTGCTCTGTTGCGACGGCACAGATCGCCTCAAAACAGCCGGAATTGAATGACGTTCATTTTCATCTCACCAATTACATTCAACAAGGCACTGACATTCATGACTTCCTGACAATTATGGGTACGAAGGTTGGACGCGCAGCAATCTTTGGCATCCCATTGCAGCAGCAATGGTCTTACTCAGTGGATGGAGACAGGGCACCGACGTACTACCTGAGTTCGGACGCCCCCCTCTACTACTATTCGTTCACGGACGCCTACATCGCTATGGCATACAAATCGCTGTCGAAGGAGGAGCAAGCGCGGTTCGATCCTATGATCACCGGGTTCAACCCCACGGATATGTACGGTGCCGACCACATTCGTCGCGTCCTTCTGACATTTCCCGGAGTCTTCTCAGGTATTGGAGAATTCAGCATCCACAAGGAATTCGTCTCCGCCAAGATAGCTGGACCGGTTGCCAGTCTCCAGGACCCCGCTCTCGACAGAATTTTGGATTTCGCGGCCGAAGCTGGCCTCGTAGTATTGATCCACAATGACATCGATACTCCGTTTGCGAAGGAAGGCACTTCTCCAGCGTATGCGGCGCAGGTGCGATCTCTATTTAAAAGGCATCCCAAGACCACGATCATTTGGGCGCATATAGGTGTGGGCAGAGTCGTCCGTCCGGCGAATGAGCAAGGTGCCATCATTGAGGACATGCTGAAGGATCCGGAGCTGAGCCATGTAAACTTCGACATTTCATGGAGTGAAGTCGCCAAATATGTAGTTGCTACGCCGGCCTCCACACAGGCCGTGGCTGACATTATCAACCGCTATCCCGATCGATTTCTATTTGGCACGGACGAAGTCGCGCCCTCCGATCAAGAACAGTACCTGCGGGTCTATCGGCAATATGCTCCCTTATGGAAATTGTTGAGCAAAGATGCGAGCGAGAAGGTGCGCAAAGGAAATTACGAGCGTATTTTTGACGAGGCTAGGAACAGGGTGCGGGCTTGGGAATCCGCGCACAGAAAGTAACGTTTCGCCCGACCGGAGATGGCTCATGAAATCGTCTACCACCATTCACAACTGAAATCTGAACTGTCCGGCGAACCACCGACACTCCACTTGGATCGTCAAGGTTGCTGTGAGAACTAGCCCGTATAGACCTTGCCTGACAGAAGTGACAGTTTCCAGCACCCGCGATATCTGACAACTTTTGTTTGAGAACAGAGCCATCGGGTCAGCTCACGGCGAAGTGTGTTGCCGAGCATCCAAACATTTGACGCACGTTCCTTCTCCGTCATCCCAACCGAGCAGCGGCTGTCGATGCACCAGGAAACGACGTCTTCTGTAGAGGAGAAGTCTCAATGCCGAACTTACTTAACGTGATTGGCAACATAGGAAGCACGTGTGGAGGCTGCCATACTACGGGCTGTGGAACATGTGGGTCTACAGTGCCGAAGATCGAAGCACCATCGGTACTTACTCGAAGGGATTTAGGCAAGACCGTCTTAGCCGCATCCGTCGGTGCCCTGCTGACTGGATGCTCTTCAAAACAACCTTCTGAGACGACGACGCAAGCAACTCCAGCCGCTCCGGCCCTTTCTCCAGATCTGGCAGTAGTTCAAAGCTCGAAAGGCCCGATCATGACAACCTTGGATGAGTTCTACAAGATGGGTCCTGGGCCGTCGAGTTCCCACACCATGGGTCCGATGCGGATTACATATGATTTCTTTCAGAGGGTTTCCAAACTGCCCGACGATCAACTCAAGCGGGCTACCGCTCTCAAAGTCCATCTGTTTGGAAGTCTGAGTGCGACCGGCAAGGGCCACGGCACAGACAGAGCATCGCTGGCAGGATTGCTGGGAAAAGCACCGGCGACCTGCCCACCTCAGTTTCTTGACGCGCTTGCCGCAAACCCCGACGAAGCACACAAAGTAACGATAGGTCCAACCACTCTGGACCTCACATTAAAGGACATCGTTTTTGATGCAACGAAAGGTGAATTCCACCATCCCAACACAATGACAGCGAAGTTGCTCGCCGGCGACGAAACGCTCTACGAGATTGAGTACTACTCGGTTGGCGGTGGGTTCATCGAGTGGAAGGGATACAAGCCGCCCGACAAAGGACAGCCCAAGTACCCCTTTCAGCACGCACGGGAGTTGAAGAAATACCTGGTCGACGACCAGATCCCACTGCCCAAGCTGCTGCTCACAAACGAGATGGATATATCCGGTAAGAGCGAGAAAGACATCTGGGAATTCTTGGACCAGGTCTCTGAGGTAATGCTGCGTGGCGTGGATACCGGCTTGAGCGTCGAGAGTGTGCTGCCAGGCCCAATCAAACTTCATAGCAAGGCGGCAGCGATGCAGCGGAACTTAAAGACGACCGCCAAAGGCGACGCCGCTCGTGCGGTCACGCGCGTCGCGTCTTATGGCTATGCCATGGGAGAGGAGAATGCCCGGGGTCACATCATCGTGACCGCTCCCACCGCTGGGTCGGCGGGAATTATCCCCGCGATTGTGAAGTCGTTACACGACCTCAATACTCCAAACCAGAACATCCGAGATGGATTTCTGGCGGCGGCAGCGATTGGGTACCTGTGCAAGCACAACGCGACGCTGTCGGGCGCTGAGGGCGGCTGTCAGGCAGAGGTCGGAGTTGGATCCTCCATGGGCGCCGCGATGATCGCGCAAACGATGGGCTCGGGGCCGAAGGTAGTCTCTAACGCCGCCGAATCCGCGCTCGAAAGTCATCTTGGCATGACCTGCGACCCCGTCGCCGGCTATGTACAGGTTCCATGCATTGAACGTTGCGCGTATGGAGCCGTGAAAGCGTGGACCGCCTATTGCATCGCTAGCGAAGAAATTCCCGAGGAGCGCCGTGTGGATCTGGACACAACCATCGCGGCGATGGACCTGACAGCGAAGGAAATGAACGCAAAGTATAAAGAGACCTCGGAAGGCGGCTTAGCTGTGTCTCTAGTGCTTTGTTAGGGATCACTCATGCGCGACAGAGCAGCTAGATTGATCGTGGACGGTCCCAGACTGGTGGTAACCAAACCGTCCGAGAAAGCATTGGGCAGTCGTCAAAACGTCAGGATGGCCGCGGTTGCCTGGGTGATCACGGCCGTTTATTACTTCTATCAATACGTCCAGCGGTCGTCACCCTCGGTCATGATGCCGCAACTCTCGGAGGCTTTCGGGCTCAGTTCGCTGGGAGTCGCGTCGGTTGTCGGTCTCTTCTATTACGGGTATTCACCATTCAGTCTTGTTGCCGGCGCAGCAATGGACCGCCTCGGAACCCGACGAGTTGTCCCGATCGGCGCAGCGATGGCCGGGCTGGGCGCATTGCTTTTCGCTACCGGCAATAGCCAGGCCGGGAGCATTGGCAGGCTTCTACAGGGTGCCGGTGGAGCTTTCGCACCAGTGGGAGCGATCTATATCGCGTCCAAATATTTTCCGCCCTCGCAGGCGGCCACACTAATAGGTGCCACACAGATGTTTGGCATGGCTGGTGGTGCTGTTGGGCAATTTGGAGTTGGACCGCTCATCAGCAAAGGAGTTTCGTGGAATGGCTTTTGGGTTGCGATGGGCGTTGCGGGCTTAGCCATCGGAGGAGTTCTCTACCTTCTTTTGCCAAAAGACGAACGAAAAGAAGACAAGAACGGTGGACTGAGAAGCACTATTGACGCCTTTTCTACGGTCTTCAAGAATCCGCAATCAATCTTGTGCGGCTTAATCTCCGGGCTCATTTTCATTCCCACGACCATCTTCGACATGATCTGGGGGGTACGTTACCTGCAGGAAGCGCATGGGTTCGGTTATGCCTCTGCGGTGGTGCATTCCGCGATGGTTCCAGTTGGATGGATTATCGGATGTCCACTGGTCGGCTATATTTCCGACCGAATTGGTCGACGAAAGCCGGTCATCATCGGTGGCGCTGCAGTGCTGCTCGCTTGTCTAGCGTGGATTTTGTTTGGCCATACCGGTGTCTTCCCTCCTTACATGATTGGTCTGGTCGCCGGGATGGCTTCGGGTGTCGCCATGTTGCCTTACACCGTAATTAAGGAAGCCAATCCACCGCAGTTTGGCGGGACCGCGACCGGCGTTGTCAATTTTCTGAACTTCACCTTCAGCGCCCTGCTGGGCCCAGTCTTTGCTTGGATCCTTCACCACGTGTCAGGCGGAGCTGCTGAGATGGAATCCCAACATTACCAGACAGCGTTCGCACCTCTCCTGTTGGGGGTCGCCTGCGCGATTATGCTCACGCTCCTGCTGAAAGAGACAGGCTCAGCTGCACGCGAATCGTCTTTGTAAGTGAGAATGGAGGTTTTGCAATGGCCCAAGGAATCGCGATCATAACCGGCAGCGGTAAGTACGAGCTACTGTTGGACCGATGCGAGAAGCTGGAGGCGGTCCCCACCGCAGTCGTTCATCCCTGCGAAGCTACGGCGCTAGCCGGCGCGATCGAAGCCGCAGAGAAAGGACTGATTGTTCCCATCCTCATCGGTCCTCGCGGAAAGATAGAAGCAACGGCCAAGAGTGTGGGAATCGATCTCAGACCTTTTGAAATCGTTGACGCTCCGCACAGCCAAGCTTCCGCAGTGAAAGCGGTCGAACTGCTGCGCCAAGCCAAAGCCGAACTGCTCATGAAGGGCAGCCTGCACACGGACGAACTAATGGCAGCGGTAGTCTCTCGAGAAGGCGGGCTACGAACCGGCCGGCGCATCAGCCATGTATTCGTCATGGATGTTCCCACTTATCACAAGGTTCTGATCGTCACCGACGGCGCGATCAACATCGCGCCGACGCTGGAAGACAAGGTTGATATCTGCCAAAACGCAATCGATCTGGCCATTTCACTGGGCCGACAAAAGCCAAAGGTAGCGATCCTCGCAGCGGTGGAAACGGTAACTTCAAAAATGCCGGCCACTATCGATGCGGCTGCCCTCTGCAAAATGGCCGAAAGAGGACAGATCACAGGTGGAATTCTGGACGGACCGCTGGCTTTCGACAACGCCATCAGCAAAGTGGCCGCCGAGACCAAGCATATCCATTCGGAAGTCGCCGGTGACCCCGACATCCTTGTCGCGCCGGATCTTGAGGCCGGGAACATCTTAGCCAAACAACTAAGTTTCCTGGCCAACGCCGATAGCGCAGGACTGGTGCTGGGGGCGAGGGTGCCGATCATCCTCACCAGCCGAGCGGACAGTGTGCGATCGCGGATTGCCAGTTGTGCGGTCGCAATGCTGGCCGCTCATGCACGTCGAAATACGCAATAGGAGTGGATGTATGGACGACTATGGCCTGGTACTGAACGCTGGTTCTTCTAGCCTGAAATTCTGTGTCTTTCGGCGTCCACGCTCGGAAAAGTGGCAGATCGATGCACGAGGCCAGATTGAGGGCATCGGAACATCGCCTCGATTTCTGGCAAAAGACAGCGATGGCGAGGTCCTTGCTCAAAATGACTTAAGCGCGGGAGTTCGCGATGGTCGAAGCGCCATCGACGCTTTGGCCTCGTGGCTCCGTTCGAAATACGGGAGGGCACGCGTGTTAGGCGTCGGCCACCGCGTCGTCCACGGCGGAACCCTCTACTCTCAGCCAACGATTGTCACTACTAAGGTCCTCTCCGACCTGTATGAACTCGTACTACTTGCCCCGTTACATCAACCACACAATCTCGCGGCCATCGACGCAGTCTTCGAACAGTTGCCCTATGTTCCGCAAGTAGCATGTTTCGATACAGGCTTTCACCAGGGACGTCCACAGATCGCGGGTATCATCCCACTGCCCATGAGCGTTCGCAAGGCCGGCCTGAAGCGATATGGCTTTCATGGGCTCTCTTATGAATATGTAACCTCTATGCTGGGCGAGATTGCTCCGGAAATTGCGAAGAGTCGCGTCATTATCGCGCATCTGGGAAGCGGCGCCAGCTTGTGCGCCGTGAATGGCGGAAAAAGTGTGGACACAAGCATGAGCTTTACGTCCTTGGATGGGCTTTGTATGGGCACACGGCCAGGGAGCATCGATCCGGGTGCAGTTTTGTACATGTTTCAAATGCTCGGAATGACGGCGAAGGAAGTTGAAACCGTTCTATATAAGAAATCGGGCTTACTGGGAATATCAGGTATTAGCAACGACATGCGCGAACTGCTAACCAGTACCGCTCAAGAGGCGCGTCTGGCCGTCGATTACTTCGTTTACCAGACAGCCAAGGAAATCGGTGCCCTGGTCGCCGTCCTTGGCGGCATCGATGGACTCGTATTCACTGCCGGCATTGGAGAAAACTCGCCAGAGATCCGCAAACGAATTTGCGAGGCCTCTCGATGGCTGGGCGTGGAACTAGACAACTCAGCGAACGGCAGTGGAGGTCCTCGGATCTCCACGCGGCACAGCAAGGTGTCCGCCTGGGTTGTACCCACTAACGAAGAGCTGATGATCGCACGGCACACCCGCGCTCTGCTTGGGTTGGTCGAGCCGGCTCTTACTGCATAGAAGCAGGAGAACCAAAATGGCCGTTGCATTCTCGAATCATGCGGCGTTAGAAGAAGTGTCTTCCCCATGGCAAGGACTCACACCGGGTCTCTGGCAGACGCGGATCGATGTCCGCGACTTCATTCAGCAGAACTACCACCCGTATGAAGGAGACGAGTCCTTCCTCGCGGCCGCAACACAACGCACCCTGATGCTTTGGAATCGCCTGAATGAGCTCTTTATTGAAGAAAGAAAAAAAGGAGTGCTCGACATCTCGCTGATTCCAAGTTCGATCACCGCACACGATCCCGGTTACATCGATCGAAACAACGAAATCATCGTTGGCCTTCAGACGGAAGCGCCACTCAAGCGGGCGATCATGCCGAACGGCGGCTTCCGTATGGTCGTGAATGCGCTCAAGACGTACGGATACGTGCCAGATCCTTCCGTGGTCGAAGCTTTTACAAAGTATCGGAAGACTCACAATGATGCTGTCTTCGATGCATACACGAATGATGTGAGGCGCTGCAGAAGTTCACACATCCTGACTGGACTCCCTGATGCCTACGGGCGAGGTCGCATTATCGGAGACTACCGCCGCGTGGCTCTGTACGGCGTGTCCCGGCTGATTGAGCACAAACAGAAAGAGAAACTCGACCTCGACTTTGCGATGTCCACGGACGAAATCATTCGCGACCGAGAGGAACTCAGCGAACAGATTCGCGCCCTCAAGGAACTGCAACAGATGGCCCTCAAATATGGGTTCGACATTTCAGTTCCGGCACGCAGCGCAAGGGAAGCAGTGCAGTGGCTCTACTTCGGCTATCTGGCGGCGGTAAAGGAGCAGAACGGTGCTGCCATGTCTTTGGGCCGGACCTCAACATTTCTTGACATCTACTTCGAGCGCGACCTAGCAACTGGGATCCTTTCCGAGCAGCAAGCACAAGAAATTATCGATGACTTCGTTATCAAGCTACGCATCGTGCGATTTCTTCGCACACCAGAATACGACGAACTGTTCGCCGGGGATCCTACCTGGGTCACAGAGTCGATCGGTGGCATGGGCGATGACGGCAGACCCCTGGTAACCAAGACAAGCTTCCGGTTTCTCCAAACCCTATACAATCTCGGGCCCGGCCCGGAGCCCAATCTGACGATTTGGTATTCCCCGCGTCTACCGGATGCGTTCCGCGGTTTTGTCGCCAAGGTGGCGATAGACACGAGTTCCATTCAGTTCGAGAGTGATGAGATCATGCGGCGTGCGTGGGGAGATGACGGGGCAATTGCTTGTTGTGTGTCCCCGATGCTGGTGGGTAAACAAATGCAGTTTTTCGGAGCCCGTGCGAATCTCGCCAAATGCCTGCTTTATGCAATCAACGGTGGCAGGGATGAAATCACTGGCGACCAGGTCGCTCCTGCCAGGGCTGCGGTCGAGGGAGAATACCTTGACTTCGACGATGTTATCCACAATTTCGAAAGTGTGATGGACTGGCTCGCCGGCGTTTATGTCAACGCCATGAACATCATCCACTATATGCACGATAAGTATGCCTATGAGCGTCTTGAAATGGCCCTGCACGACTATGCGCCTTTGAGAACGATGGCCTTCGGAATGGCTGGATTGTCCGTGGTTGCCGATAGCCTGTCGGCGATACGGTACGCGCGGGTTCGAGCAATTCGAGATGAAACGGGACTGGTCACGGACTATGAGACCAAGGGCGAGTTCCCACAATTTGGCAACAACGACAATCGCGTTGACCATCTGGCCTCTTGGGTTGTAAGCACGTTCATGAGCAAGCTGAAGAAATATCCAACCTACAGGAATGCGATCCACACGCAATCCGTACTGACTATCACCTCGAATGTTGTGTACGGAAAAAATACTGGCAACACGCCCGACGGTCGGCGTCGTGGTGAGCCATTCGCTCCTGGGGCTAATCCGATGCACGGACGCGACACGCATGGTATCCACGCGTCGGCGGCATCGGTGGCCAAGATTCCCTACCGGGACGCAGCCGACGGAATTTCTCTCACCACTACCATAGTCCCAGAAGGCCTGGGGAGAGTAATGGTGGACCGAATCATGAATCTGAGAAATATGCTTGATGCCTTCTTCGGGGTTACGGGCTTTCACATGAACGTGAATGTTTTGAATCGTGAAATGCTTTTGGACGCAATGGACCATCCGGAGAAGTATCCACAGCTCACCATCCGCGTCTCAGGCTATGCGGTGAATTTCGTGCGGCTGAGCCGCGAACAGCAAATGGATGTAATCAATCGCACCTTCCACGGGCAGTGAACATCATGGCTAATAGGGCACACTTAGAAGATATTCCGCTGTTGGCACGAAGCCCCTTTGAAATGCGTGTGAACTTGGGCGGAAGCGTAGGGGAGAGTGATGTGCGTAGCGCCCTCGCTACCGGTGAGATGGGCTTCCTTCATTCCTTCACGACCGGCTCGACGGTCGATGGCCCAGGTGTCCGCCTTGTAGCCTGGACCAGCGGTTGTCAATTTCGCTGCCTCTACTGCCATAATCCGGACACTTGGAATATGACCAACGGGACCCCGGTAACGCTGGGGAGGGCCACTGAAGAACTGCGGAAGTATCGACGTGGACTGCAGGTGATGTCCGGCGGGTTCACTTTGAGCGGAGGCGAGCCGCTCATGCAAGATCGGTTCGCCGTACGCTTGCTCGCTGAAGCGCACAAGATGGGAATTCATACTGCGCTGGATACCAATGGCAGTTTAGGAGAACGGGTTAGTGACGCGGAGTTAGAGAACATCGATCTTGTGCTGCTCGATATAAAAGGCTGGAACCTGGAAGGCCATTACAAGCTAACCGGGGCTCAAATTGGTCCTGTGCTGAATTTCGCTCGCCGGCTCTCCACTCGGAAGAGACCTGTCTGGCTTCGTTTTGTGTTGGTGCCCGGGCTGACAGATGACCCCAAAGACATTTCTCACATAGCACAGTTCGCTGGGAGCCTCGGCAATGTTCAACGGGTCGACGTTCTACCCTTTCACCAAATGGGCCGATACAAATGGAAAGAACTCAAACTGGACTATAGCCTCGGGGACATTCAACCTCCTCAAAGACCGGCAGTGGTAGCGGCCTGTGAGCGGTTCAGAGCTGAAGGTCTCGATACCTACTGACCCGGAGATCGCTCTGCCTTGCCCGACCGGAGAGCAACTGCCATTGAACGTGAGGGTTGCGTATACGCTCTGGTCAATAAGAAAGGGCGCGTGATAACGAAATACAGAATTTGTTTCTTCTTCATCGTCATCGGGACGCTAGGAGATTCCGGTTCTGTTGCTCAGACCAAGGAGTTGCCCGAAATCGTGATTCTGGCCACAGGTGGGACAATCGCTGGAGTGGCGGCTACCGCAACTCAGGCTGGCTACACCTCAGGGGCAGTGACGATCGATGCCATGCTTGCCGCTGTTCCCCGGATTCAGGAGATTGCAAATATAAGAGGTGAGCAGATCTCGAATGTCGGGTCGCAAGACATGACATTTGAAATAATGCTGACTCTGGCAAAGCGAATCAACGCTCTGCTGTCTCAGAAAGATGTAGCCGGGGTAGTCATAACCCACGGCACCGACACCATGGAAGAAACCGCATTCTTCCTTAATCTGGTGGTGAAGAGCGACAAGCCAGTCGTAATGGTTGGCTCGATGCGGCCGTCCACAGCGGTCAGCGCTGACGGCCCGTTGAACTTATTCGACGCCGTCGGCGTTGCTGTCGACCCAAACTCCAGAGGGCGCGGCGTCATGGTTGTAATGAATGACTGGATTCACGGCGCACACTCTCTCACCAAGACGAGCACTACTGCTATTCAAACGTTTATGTCTCCGCTACGTGGATTGGTGGGAATCTCCAGCTACGGTAAGAACGATTTCTACAACTCTCCACAGTGGAAACACACAACGGCCAGCGAGTTTGACATATCCAATGTTTCACAGTTACCACGAGTGGACATTTTGTACGCGTACGCTGACATGTCGGCAGATCTGATCGACGCATCAGTCGCGAAAGGCGCTAAGGGCATCGTCATCGCCGGAGTTGGCAACGGCAATATGAATGCGGCATCACTCCGGGCGGTAGCGAACGCCGCAAGAAAAGGCCTCGTAGTCGTCAGAAGCAGCCGAGTTGTTACCGGAACCGTTGGTCGTAATGTAGAAGTCAACGACGATGAGTTGAAGCTGGTGGCATCCGATGAGTTGAACCCGCAAAAGGCGAGAATACTGCTGATGCTGGCCCTTCTCAAGCCGCGCAGTCTCGCGGAGATTCAAAACCTGTTTTACACCTACTGATCCGCACAGGCTGGCTTTGGGCCGGCAGGCGCTAATCTGAAGTGAACAACATTTTTTTGTACAACCGACAATAATATTCTTGAGTGAACGGCGAGACACGAGGTCATTGAGGCGGCTCTGGACCTCGGCAGCGGCTACGTTCTGAAATCCGATGCTGCAAGCACCTTGATAACGGCCATTCAATTGGTTGCCTTCGACCTCCATGCTGGAACTACTGTTACTTCTGCCAGTGCGGAATTCATCTCGTACTCCAATAGACTGACCGTGGTTCGCGCTGGACTACAGGTGCCGGCTATGAAGGAACGGCAGGACGGGATCGCTGCTTCCTCGATCATCGCCTCCGCGATTGAGCGATCGCGACTGCTCGAGGGACTAACGATGTCAGATCGCGCTTCAGTTCTGGCGGCATCATCGAAGCGATGCCTGAAGGCAAATTCGGTGCCTATACATCAGGGGGATAAGGCCGAAACGTTATTCCTCATTTGCAATGGCCGCGCCCGACATTTTTACATCACCCCGCAAGGCAAGAAGATCCTCTTGTTCTGGTTAACTGAGGGTCAGATATTTGGAGGCTCGGCTCTCCTGTCGACGCCCGCCGAATACCTGGTGGGTACCGAGATCCTGCGTGACAGCTGCTTGCTGATTTGGCCTCGGCGCGCGATCCGCTCCCTCGCAGCCCGGATTCCCAGATTGCTGGACAATGCGCTCTCCGTCGCAACAGACTATTTGACATGGTATCTCGCTGCCCACACAAGCTTGGTGTCCCACAGCGCAGAGCAGAGACTTGCTCATGTGCTCGTTACGTTCGCGAACGGGTTTGGGCGCAAGACCTCGGACGGCATCTGCGTTGACTTGACCAACGAACAGCTTGCCAACGCTGCCAATGTCACTCCTTTTACCGCTAGCCGCATCCTGAGCTCCTGGCAGCGAATCGGCGCTGTTGCGAAAACCCGAGGACAGCTGATGCTTCTTTCTCCACAGCAGCTCTTCGCTATCAATTCTTAACGTCTCGTCTTCTTCTGCCTCGCTGGCGCGGGGAGATGGCTAAGCCACGGCCGACTGACTGTGACAATTGTCCACGTAGTTCTCGACATTCATTTGCAGGCCGACTGTTTCCCCGAGAGTCTCATCATTGGGTTTCTGGGTAAGGTCTCTGGAGATCGCAGCTAGCGTTGGAGCCGTTGATTTGCCCCGAAGACTGCCTCGGAGCTGGCGATGTGCCCGGGACAGGTTGGACTTACTTGTATTAATGGATACTCCCAACGAGGCGGCGATTTCACGATGGCTCATTCCTTTAATGTCGTGCATCACGAGTACGGTTCTTCTGCATTTGGGTAAACCGCCGATTGCGCGGACAAGAGTGATCCGCTCGATTGGTTCACGCGTCGGGCTTGTGAGTGCCTGGACAATATCACTGACGGCCGATGTCGCGCACTCCAAGATATACTGTAGCGAGATCGGGACGATTCTCCGCCTGCGAGAATGCATCAATATGATATTTGTCGTGACCCTGAAGAGCCAGGACTTGAACGCCGCCCCGTCGCGCAGAGTGCACACTCTGCGGTAGACTTGCAAAAATACTTCTTGCGTAAGATCTTCGGCATCTCCGACATCCTTTATGCTCCGCAAGCACAGGCCGTATACCGTGCGCCGGTATTTGCTGTATAGGGTCTCGAAAGCGAGTACATCACCCGCTTTCACTTGCTCGATCTCGTACGCCGATAGTCCTTCAAGTGTTCCCATTCTGCTTTCTCTCCGCTGACGACAGACCGCTTCTCACGCACGAAATCTAGCGGTGAGGCCTCTTCGGAGGAACTGTCATCAGTGACAGATGATGTCAACTGACTCCTCGCTGCCGAGGACAGATGCGCCGACGCGACTGCGGTTGCCGCTGCCTGGAAGGCCCGCGAAATGCTCCTCTTTGTTCTCCGTAGTGGAAACTCGCTGGCATATTTGCTTTCGGCCGACTGGATAACAGTCTCTCGGACTACGGCTCGCAGACCTGCTGGCGCGCTATCGCTCTCCAGACTGTCGTGCGATGGATGAACCGCTACTTGCGCTGCTGAAAGCTGAAAGAAATGACAGTGGTCACGCATGTATTTTTACGGGTAGGCTCGGTCGCACGGGAAAGGGAGTCTATGATGCTAACTCTGGATGTAACGAACCGCTATACCTTAATGCCGGAATGCGGCACGACCCTATGGCATTGCAGCCGTTGCGACGCATTCATATCGATTCGTTCAGTTCAAATCACGGGCGAGGCGATGTGTCCAGTCTGCGGAGTGGTAGTGCTCGAGTTCTGCGGAAGACTAAATAACATGCCGTGGATTCAATTCGGGGACGCCTGATTGTGAGTTCGTTCGTCGCTGAGTCTGCCTACTGAAGGGCGATGGGACAGATGTACACATCACGCCGTCTTATGAGCACCTTCGTATCGGTACTTAGGACGCACCTTTTGGCCATTCGTCGTCGGTGCGGTGCCATGACTTGTCTGGATTGTAGCGCTCCAATTGCTGGACTATGTTGGTCGTGTCGGGCCCGAAGTCCTTCTCGTAGAGGATCCCGTCATAACTGATCATAAAGGTTTTGACGCCCGTAACCCGGTACTCAGCCGGGAATGCCACCAACGCGAAGCCCCCGATCATGACTCCCTCAACTACGTAATCGAGCTGCCCTAGCCTCGCCGCGGGACCTTGCCCTCTCAATACTTTGAAATAATAGCCATGATATCCAGACGTTTTCCCTGGCGAATAGCCTTCCTGGATCGCACGAGCGATAGCCTCGCTTATGGGGCCACCTGGGGAGCCATCCGCGTCTTGCCAGTACAAGCCGTCGTGCTTACCAGGAGTGCTGATGATCTTCTGGGCATATTGATTGATTCCGGAATCGTCGTGAACCTTAGAGGCATACTCCTTCTGCGCAACCACGAAGCCACGACAGACTTGGATAGCATCCAACTCATTGGCTCCAATGCGGCGAAAGAGAATCTCGTTATGTCCTTGCTTGGAATCGAAATACCATTTCGAACCTCTTCTTACAATCGACACCGGGAGCGGCCAGTCGTCACTGCCGACTGATAGCACGGCTCGCGTATTGTTCTTAGGGTCTACAGTCACAAGATGTTTCTCTTGAGCCTTAGCCGCAAAGTCGGCGGCGATGCTTTTGTCGCGCACGGGGTCTGATGAGGAGATGAAGTCTTTGCCATTAGGACCGAAGATCGCCATCAATGTGGGAACGTCGAAGCCTTCCGTCGCTCTTATCAGTGCCTCTGCAGCCTGTTGAGGTGTATCGAATGCCATTGCGGCACCTTCTTTCGACCCGTTGGCGTTCGGCTGCGCCTGGCCAACCGCCAACACGACGCACGATATCGCTGTGATAACTACGACGAATGACACCCTGCCAATCACAATTGATCTCATGTTTTCTCCCAATCGCGGCTCGCTCACCTTCGCCTTCCGCCGCCGCCGCTTCGCCCGCCGCCACCGCTTCGCCCACCGCCTCCGCCCATACTCGATGAACCTCGCGCACTACTCGCGCGCGCACCGCTCCCGCTCGAACCGCCGCCGAACGCACTCGAATTGCGCGATCCACCTCCATTGGAGGTGCTCCGATTCCCTACTCGATCGCCGCCACCCCGATTTGCTCCCGCGTTGTTCGCTGCGCCAGAACGGTTGGCCGAATCTCTTCCCCCCGAAGTGCGATCATTCGTTCCCGGTTGTCGATTGCCTGAAGCAGCACCGTCACGTCCTCCAGGTTGCCGGTCCCCGACCGAACCACGATCGCCCGCTTGCTGCAAACCGCCCCGCTGGCCCTGGTTCTGGCGGGCTTGCGATTGGCGCGTGGTCATTGAATCACCGCGGGCCGTACCTCCGTATTTCCTAGCTGTCGCTCCATTGGAATAAGGAGCTCCGGCTCGGTGCTGAGGATTGTGCTGCCAGTTATTGCCACCGCCAGTTCGATTCGAGACGTTCTGCCGGTTGGAGTTCCTTACGAAGTTGTTGTTGTTGTTGATGGTGATATTATTATTGCCGCCACCCCAGCCACTGTTATAGCCCCAGCCGCCACCCCAGGCAGCGCCCATTGCAATCCCCACGCCGAAAGAAATCGCCATGCCAGCGGCATAATATCCAGGGGGCGGATAAGCAATTGGCGGATACGGGTACACTGGCGCACCGTACACAACCGTAGGGTTATAACTGGGGACATACACCACTTGCGGGTTTGACTGCTCAATGATAATTACGTCCTTGCTTTGAACCTGCTTCGTCTCCACCTTTTGCTGCTCAGACGATTTCAGATTTCCACCGTCTTTTGCCTTCCTTCGCATGCGTTGCACTGCATCCATCACATCACTCTGTTGCGCAAGGAAGGCGTTACCGAGATCAGTGGTCCACTTGATATTCTCTGCGAGTTGCTTGACTACGTCAGGAACGGCCGCCATGCCTTGAATGCTGGCATCCCAGGGCTGCTTTTGCACGGCATCGGCGAGAGCCTTATCTTTGAGAGTCTTATTCTTGTCTAGCCACTGCTGAAGCTGAATAACTTCCAAAGGATAAGTCGATGCAACCAGTGTCTGGCTGAGAAGTGGGTCCGGATAGAGTGCGATCGGGGCAACCAGCGAATCTAGTTGTTGAGGTGGAATACTCGGGCCTTGCTCATCGGCCTCTGGAGCCGGCTCCGAATTTTGACCGGCCAAGAGGCTCGTGTCTCCACATAAAAGCGTTACTGCGCACAGGATGGCCACACACTGGCGGATGATATGAGCGAGCGGTTCTGACCTAAATCGTGCGGTTTCCATATGAAGACGGTCCCTCCAGCCGGGCATTCCTCCCACCCGAACAATCAGAAGCGGTTCTCTTGGACACAATCCTGGCCAAGTTCATCTTGCGATCTGCATCAATAATCGGGGCCGCTTGGGGAATGTACGACTGCCAAAACTACCAGCCTCTTCCTCACCCGTGCCTTCGCCGAGTGCATTCGGGCAAGACACACTCTTGTCCACTCATCCATCTTCAGCACCCCAAGCATGTAAAGAACTCGCTAAAGAAACTGAGGCTTGGGAGAGGAAGTGGGTACCACCTCATTTCGACGTAGGACGTCGGCGGCCAATGGCGGAACACTCTCAGTTTTGCCAGTGCAAATTAGGTTGGGTAGCGCCTACGATGCACTGATTCCTGTGCCTTAAATAAAGCGAAGGAGTGGCCCCCGGGTGGATTCGGTGTTGTTCGAAAGCGCGCGAGGGCATCTGGTCCAATGAACAGGTCGCCGATGCTTCAAGAGTGCCAGGCAAGTGTTATGAGAAACAATCTGTGGAAGGTACCACTGTTCTCTGCGCTCCTCTCTTTTTCAATCGCCACCTCGGCTCAGCAGCCCGGTCGGGTATTGGTAATCGAGGGACAGACAGGACAAGCTCCGGTTGTCGAGGTAGGAGGTCGCGCGTACGTTGAGATCGAGGGATTGACACAGATCACCCATGGTTCGCTGACTTTCAGCGCGGATCACATTGTCCTGCGTCTCCCCACATCGAGGGTAAATCCTTCGGTCGCAGAACCTTCGGCGGAGTTAGCACTCTCGCCGATTGCCGACGACAGATTATCTCGGGATTTCGTGCGCGCAGGGATCGAGGAGATTGCGACGATGCGGGAATGGGCGAATACTCTGGCATATGCCATCGAGAATGGATATCCGATAAGTGAGCATTGGACGACCAAGTCCCGGGAGGCAGCGGCGCATGATCTTAGATTCGCAGCTGCCGCTATCTCCAACGAGTCTGATCGGAATGCACATCAGCTACTAACGAATGAATTCGAAGCAGTGCGCCAGTGGAGCGACAAACTCGTGCATGAACGCCAATCCATGGACACGGCGAAATATGCTATCTCAGCTAATGCTCTGCAGGGTGATCCCGCGTCTCAGAAGATCATCGCCTGCGGACATTTCCTTGCCGCCATGCTAGGAAGTGGCTCCTTCAAGGACGATCCGTCCTGCCACTGAGTCTCGCTGACTACCATGAGAATCGGCGCTACCAGGCTCCACGTAGCAGCCTCACCTTTACGGGATTCATGTGAAACGGATGAATATGGACAGGATACTGGCAGAAGGAACAGTTCACCACCTCGTCGGCCAGTGGGAGAAGTGACTATATGCAACCTCGCGGTGCGCCATCCGGCAGGCAAAGAGCAAACCGTGACAATCGAGACCTCGATAGTGTCAATGCGCTGCCCTTGAGGCGGGCGCGCGTGCCGCCGACATTGAGCGTTAGAAGAACCAACCTTAAATCACACTCGGAGAGTCCTTATGAAATCGATTCGAGAACCCCATATCGCGTTACGGGGACCAACAAACAGTCATTGCGCGCGCGCTCGATATGTTTGCACGTTCGAATCCGGCAGATGCCCTCCGGGTCCGAACAGCAGGCCTCCTAGATTGAATGACGCGCCAGCCGGTAGCGCGATAAGCGTGCTGAATTTGAGGCGATTCCGATGACTTCTGTTCCCCGCGGCTGGATTCTTGGCGGCGTCGTTTTTGCCGTGCTCATAGCGCTGACGCCGCGTGCAATTCTGAGAATTGTTCAAACTGGCGACCTATACTTGCTTACTGATCAGTTCTTCCACGACATCATGGCCCGTCTTTCGGGGCCGGGCAGACTGCGATTCATCATTCAGCCTACCGTCGCCATCATCTTGGGCGCACGAGGTGGAATGCAAGATGCAAGCGCTGGTCTCCCGCCCTTTCTGTGGGCGCTCGTCTTTCACAAAGAACACCGGCGAGAATTGGTGCGCAGCACTCTCAGATCCATTCGTAATCTGGTAGCGATAGCAATTCTGCTGGACATGGTTTCGCAATATCTTATTTTTAAGGAGGTGCGTCCCGGAGCTGCGTTGGTTGTCGGCCCGGTACTGATCGGAACCCCTTACGCATTGTCGCGAGCACTGACGAATCGACTATGGCGCTGGAAAACTCGACGCCAACCGACCGCTCACGTCGAATGATTTCTCGGAGCTGCAAGCATGCAACATTCGTGTCCCAAATTTCTTGTGATCATCATCGCGTTGCTCGTAGTCACGTCATCTTCTGGGAAGTCGAGCAAGCTTGTGATGAGCTGGAAAAACCCCGCCTATACGGGCACCAGCAGGTTCCATCGAGTGCTGACATTGGGGTTGAGTGACCGAACTGTAATCCGTGCTGACTTCGAAGACAAGTTGGCCTCGCAGCTCCGAACATCTGAGACAGAAGCAATTCCAGGCAATTCCATTTTGCTTAGACCTGAAGGAACGAACTTTGACTTGGATTACCTGAGGACCCAGGTAAAGGAACACGGGATCGACGCGATCGTTGTCTCGCGACTTATCAACGTGGAGATCATTTCGACATACGTTCCGGGCGCGCCGTACTTCCCTCCATATCCGTACTACAACACCTTCTATGGGTATTACAGAGCCGTGTATCCGGTGGTGTACAGCCCAGGCTATTTGAAGCAGGAAAAAAAGGCACGCATTGAGACAAACCTATATGCAATCTCTTCGACAGAAGGTGAGCTCGTGTGGACCTGCATTACGGATACTGTCAACCCTTCATCTGACAAAAACAAACTCGATCAGCTCGTTAAATTGGTGACCACAAGGATGAAGAGTGAAGTGGTGCAGTAGGCACTCTGGGAACCCCGCTCAAATGAGAAACGCCCCCGCTTCTTACCTGGCTCTATATCCGTGTGGTCAATCCATATGTGCGCGGACTTCGAGCAGAGCCTGGTCGGCCGACTCGAGACGGATCAGGCCAGCGCGCGGGTATTCCGCATCCAGCATGACATAAACAACTGTCACCGTGATTACGGTGAACCCGAGGATGTGAAGCCAACTACGATGCTGCCCAGTCGACATCCGATAACCCGCCAAAACAGAGCAAATGAGTCCAAGCGCAAACAACAGCACATAGATGATTCTGGGGGGATGCTGCTGCAGTGCCATCGTGCGGGTCGTAGTGATGTCAATCATGTTGTTCAGCGCGGGCAGTAGAAGCCAGCCCGCAGCGGGATGAGCTCCGCTGACGCGAGTAGCGGCTACAGCATCCGTCCAGATTTCCGCCTGGATTCTCTTGGAATTGGCCATTTCGAGGGCAGCCGCCGTCATATTCGGCAGTCTATGATAGATTTCAAGGCGCGAGTCGACATACCGGCGGAATAATTCCTGGAGTTTGGGCTGTGCCTGGGGCACCAATTCCAGGCGCAAATATGCAGTTTCGATATCGTTCGCTTCTTCGGCGATCAGCATTCTCTTCTCGTTAAACCGCGATGCCGCGCCAGAAAAGGTGAATGCCATCAGCAGGCCGAACAGAGCGAAGACTGCACCTTCAACTGTACCCAGGCTGCCTCGCTCCCCTTCTGACTCTTTCGGGCGACGCCTCACACCAAGACGGCGTCCAGTTTCGAGAAGAATGAGCATGCCAAGAAACAAAACGATAGAAAACAGAACAGGCGGAACAGGGGGTTCCATGGAACATGCTCCTTCGTATCTTATCAATCAATATGCCTTGCTAAGCTTCAATACGCAAACGATTCCTCGTCAGACCTAATTTGGTTTACCCAGCCAGGAATATTGCCAACCGACAGATATATTTTGATAGTTGCCTCCGTAGATGACATAGGCACCACGGTTGTAGCTGAATTTGAGCGACTGGTGTTTGTTCATCGGAACTGAAATGGTGGTTCCAATGTGCGAATTCCGCTGGAGTGTGTTCGGGTTCTCGACCCCATTTAGCGTGCTCCGGCCGCCGACCCAGAAATTCCCATCGAGCGAAGCCCAAAGGCGAGGCTTGACGTCATAGCTTAAGTGTCCTTCGAATGCGACGGTTGGGTTTTGCTTTTGAGTATTGGTGTCCGGGGAAAATTGGTTCCGGGAAAAGAAATCGTGGTTCGTCGTGAAGAGCCACACGGCTCCATAGGAATCGACGACCCAATGTCCCCAACGCCGTGACACACCGACCTCCGGCTTAAACGCCCATCGGTTCGTACCATAGTTGATCAGCTTGGTGGGGTCGTACTGCCCTGTGGGTGCCACCAGCTTGAGACTTACACCAAGAAGCATTTTTTGCTGCCACATGCGAAACTGCTGCAGATCCATGGCAGGTCCGCCCTTCAAGTTAACTGAGACGCGATAGGAGGAGTCGAATGTACCCGATCGATAGGTGTTCGTTTCTGCACCCATGACAGTTCCGCGGAAGTTCCCTACGCCATACGGCAGTGAGCCTGCGACGCTGGCCGAACGGCCCATCAGGCGAAAGGAGTGAGCATAGCTGAAGACCGATACACTGGCTCTCGCAGTCGCATCCTCGACTGGGAGGGCGCCGTCCAGCAGAAGGTCTCCGCTAAAAAATGCGTATGTCAGGGTAACTGCATTTGAGTGAACAGGAGTAATGACATACGCGCGGGGAGCCAGGTCTTGGGCGAAAACTGAAGTGGCCATGGAGAACAAGAAAGCTAGTGACACCGCCCTGCAGAACCTCAATATACTGAACCGTATTACGTTCTTCAGCGACAACGTCGTCTCATTTACAAGCGCTTAATGACAACCGCCGTCAGGTCGTCTTGCTGCCTGGTTCCATTGGAGAATGCGTTCGCAGTCTCGAAGAGCCTGATAATGATCTCCGCCGGGGCTGAGTCTCTTGATGAGCGAATCGACTCCTTCACGCGAAGCACTCCAAATTGCTCACCCTGATCGTTCTCCCATTCGAAGAAGCCGTCGGTGGCCAGTAGTAGGAGATCTCCCGAATGAAGATGCACATGCTCCGGAGGATCGGAGTGAAAAGAAGGAAGAATTCCGAATGGGAGCGCTTGCGCATTCACTTCTCTGAAACGATCTTCTGGATAGCTATAGACAAAGATCGGACCGTGCCCCGCAGACAGCATCTCAATATCCGACGACTCCGGACAGCAAACCGCGGCGACGAATGTAACAAAGCGACCAACGGTGAGATCCGCACCGAGATCCTGATTGATCCGTTCGAGGGTTGTTGGGAGATCCTGTTCGGTACTGAATCTGGATCGCGCATAGGCGTGGCAGACCGATGCTAATAACGCGGGACCGATGCCGTGGCCGGTTACGTCGGCTAGACTAACAACAACGTTTCCATTAGGGAGGGTCTTCCAGTCGAAATAGTCACCGCCCGTGTCGTCGGCGGGACGGTTCCAGCCGGCAATTTCATATCCCGCAATGCGAGGAGTTTCTTGCGGCAGCAGCGATTGTTGGATAGAGCGCGCCACTTGGAGATCATGATGGACAATCTCGAGCTCGCGCTTCGTCTCAGCCTCGCGAAGCGCTGCCTGGACGTGCTTACGGATCTCTCTCGCAACGGCACCGGCAACCACGCCTCCGATAAGAAGAGTAACCGCGTTGAGGCTGACGCCGGACTGTGTGATGGGTGCAGAAACACCGGGAACGGGAGGCCGCCAGCCGAGGTATAAGGCGGCACAAATGTAGCTGCAGCTTGCGACCATCCCCGAGAGGATGCTGATCCAGGGACTTAATCGGAGCGTGGAGAGAATAATGAAGACAAAAAACACGAGAATCGACGGATTCGCCACTGGTCGATAAGAGACGTCGACCTGAGAACTCGCTAAGAATGCGACTGCAAATGCTGGAATAGATGTCTCTAGAACGACGCCCAGGACCCAGAACGTTGGGGCTAGACCGCTCCTCGCCTTCAAGGCACGATCGACGAGATACAGCATGCATAGCTCATAGGCGATCATTACCGCAGCAAGCACAAAGGTCCACGGCCAAGAACCAGTTTTGGGGGCTGTGCGGAAGACAAATACCCGAAGCATCGTTACCAAAACCAATAGTGCAAAGAAACCTAGTATCCCAAGGATTCGCAAACGCTCACTGCGCAACTCCGCTTCTTTAAACGCGGCCGACTGTATTTGTTCTTTGTTCATATCTAGCCGGAGGTCTGGCTGGGACCGGGGACTTCCGCTTTGTCGTGGCGATCTCGCCTTCCGGTCCTTCTTCTCAACCGCGCGGACGCCCAGCCCGGTTTGGGCACTGCAGTGTTCCCCCGGAACAGCGGAACCTTCTTCCTTCGGAATATCGTTCGCTAAGCAGCCGTCATACCTGTGTTCTGTTTAAGTAGTCGATAGCGGCGAATTAGCGCGTTGGTCGAACTGTCGTGTTTCAATTCCACTTCTTCTTTGCTTTCGAGTTCGAGCAAAATTCTCTGAGCTAAGTCTTTACCCAGCTCGACGCCCCACTGGTCGAACGAGTTTATGTTCCAAATTACCCCTTGCACAAAAACCGAGTGCTCGTACAAAGCCACCAGCTTGCCCAACGTTTCCGGTGTCAGCTGATCGGCGAGGATGGTATTGGACGGCCGGTTGCCTTCAAACAACCTGTGCGGTACAAGCCAATCCGGGGTGCCGTCAGCTCTGACCTCCTCAGCATGATTGCCGAAAGCCAGCGCCTCCGTCTGCGCAAAAGCGTTGGCCATCAGCATGTCGTGGTGGCGACCGACCGGATCTCGCGATTTTCCGAACGCGATGAAGTCGCAAGGGATGAGTCTTGTTCCTTGATGAATCAGTTGATAGAAGGAGTGTTGTCCGTTAGTCCCGGGCTCACCCCAATAGATAGGCCCGGTTGCCTGCGTGACCTCTGTACCGATGAGCGTGATGTGTTTACCGTTGCTTTCCATCGTCAACTGTTGAAGGTACGCAGGGAATCGCTTTAGGTATTGCTCATAAGGCAACACAGCGATGGCCTGCACCCCGAAAAGGTTGACGTACCAGACGGCGAGCAGCCCCATCAGTACCGGCAGATTAGACTGGAAGGGCGTCGCCAGGAAATGCATGTCCATCTGATGAAAGCCGTCCAGCATTGCGCGAAAGTTCTCCGGGCCGATAGCGACCATCGTGGAGAGTCCGATGGCTGAATCGACCGAATACCGGCCACCGACCCAGTCCCAAGTAACAAACATATTGGCGTGATCGATACCAAACTTTGCTACTTCCTCGGCGTTTGTAGAGACAGCGATAAAATGCTTCGCAACTGATTTTTCATCGCCGCCCAGAGCGGCCTGCACCCATGCGCGAGCCGACTGGGCGTTAGTCATTGTTTCCAATGTCGTGAACGTCTTTGAACAAATTATGAAAAGGGTCTCGGATGGATCGAGATCTCGGACCGCTTCCCTGAAATCGGTACCATCCACGTTCGACACGAACCGAAATCTCATGGATCGATCGCTATAATCTTTCAGCGCCTCGTAGACCATGACCGGTCCGAGATCGGAACCCCCGATGCCAATGTTGACAATGTTGCGAATGCGTTTGCCGGTGTAGCCAAACCAATCTCCGCGACGAACCATGTTGCAAAAGAGCGCCATTTTATCGAGCACGGTCTGAACCTGTGGCACAACGTTCACGCCGTCTACAAAGATAGAAGCGCCTCTCGGAGCACGAAGTGCGACATGCAGCGCAGCGCGGTTCTCAGTGATATTGATCTTCTCACCCCGGAACATGGCATCGATCCGGGCCTGCAACCCGGACTCGTCTGCCAGTTGGATCAGAAGCTTAATAGTCTGGTCAGTGATGCGATTTTTCGAGTAGTCGAAGTAGAGCCCAATTGCTTGCGTCGCCAATCGCTCACCACGACTCGGATCGTCTTCAAAGAGGCAGCGAAGGTGGAGGCTACGAATTTTTCGATAATGGCCTTCGAGGGCCTTCCAAGCCGTACGCTTCACGTGAAAGTTTTCTGAGATTGCTTGTGTATTCGCGGCCATTTATCTGTTCCTTTCGCTTCGCGCAAACCCGACTCATCACACCCACGTACTGACATTCAGGCAACGATTGAACTGTCCTCGAGAGCATGGTCGGGCCACAAGCGTAGTACTTGATCGTTCTTCACAACGGGGAAAAGCCCGTTGGAATCACAGCGAGCGGAGACGCGGCGCGACGGTCTGCCTGGAGCCTATACAAAGTTGTGCAGCTCATACGTCCCTTTGCTCGAGTGGGCGTGTGGCCTGTTCCTGGTATTCACGCACACCAACAGTAGGCCGCAGACAGGTTCTCCGCAGAGGCAAGCAACTAAGGTTGCCCCTGTGGTCGACGCAACTGCACCGAGAATGACCTTCTCCAATCAAAGGTTAGGATCGCCGCAATTGTCATACCACTGACAAGAGTGACAGACCATCCACTAATTCCAAACATCAGAAACTATATGCAAGGAACTTAACAACCGTCGGCGTCGTCACCCGACATTGAATAGGTACGCGATGAAATCCGGCACCGGCCACGCTAAACGAGGTAAAGGCAAGGACCATCTGGAGTAAACAGGACCTCTGATTGTTCCCCCATTGGGTCGAATATGCGTCTAGCTTGCCCGTTAAAGATTCGAACATTGTGTCCAGGCCCCACTATTGCTGCCACCCACCTCCCAATGCGTTATAGAGTTGGACCAACGCCAGGCGTTCATTGAGTTGAGCCTGTGCCAAGCCGAGTTGGGCATCGAAGTAGCGCGTGTCGCTATCAAGAACCTCCAGATAACTCGTCACTCCGCCTTGGTAGCGCATATCTGCCAGTCGGGTGGCGTCTTGTGCGGCATTGGTGAGTAGTTCCTGCTGCGCTCGGAATTCCTGATTCTTGCGGTAAGCAATGAGGGAATCAGAAACCTCACGGAATGCCTGTTGAATGGATTGCAGATAGACGAGGACTGCTTCCTGCTGCTGCGCTTCTGTCAACCTGACATTCGAACGAATTTTGCCGGCCGTAAAAATCGGCTGAAGCAGTTGACCGCCAACACTCCAAAAGCCCGCGGGGTCAGTAAATAAATTCGTGAGCGCCGAACTCTGATAACCGCCGGTGGCGGTCAGCGTAATCTGCGGGAAGTATGCAGCCTTCGCAACGCCGATCCGCGCATTTGCCGCTACAAGCTGTTGTTCAGACGATTGAATGTCAGGACGTCTCTCTAGTAACGAAGAGGCCAGACCCGCGGGCACTACCGGAAGAATCGGGTTCTCGATCAGTGGCTTGCCTCTCGTGACCGGCGCCGGATTCCTGCCCAGAAGGATGCTGATAAGGTTCTCTTGCTGCTCGATACGCCTCTCCAGATCAGGAATGGCTTCCGCCGCCGTGTACACCAACTGCTCAGACTGGCGAACGTCGAGCAACGACGTTGCTCCTCCTTTCGCCCGAACTTCCACCAGACGCAACGACTCTTTACGCGAGTCGAGTGTTCGGCGTGAGATATTCATTTCTGAATCCAGTTCGAGCAACTGAAAATAGGCGGAGGCCACATTGCTCACCAAGCTGGAGATAACCGCCTTTTGTCCCCACTCCGTAGCGAGCAAAGTTGCCCGAGCTGCCTCAGTAGCGCGCCGGAACTTGCCCCAGAAATCGAGTTCCCAAAAGAGTGACAGGTTGAGACTAGTAGGGCTCGTTTCAAACGCAGGTGTTATCCTCGTGGCCGGGAAGCGCTCGTTACTGGTAGATGCTCCCGCGGTGACCGTGGGAAATTGATCGGCACGCGTGATTCCCAGCGTTGCTTGTGCCTGAAGGACATGCGTTGCAGCGATCCTGACATCATAGTTTTGCGCCAGGGCTTCCCGAATTAGTGCCTGTAACTGCGGATCCTGGTAGACGGACCACCACTTCTCGTCGCCGAGAGATGCCACAGTTTGCGGACTCGCATCTGGGGCAAGGCCCCGGTAAGTGTCAGGAACAGTGACTTGCGGGCGCTTATACTTTGGTCCTAAGGTGCACCCGGTCAGCATGAGAAATGCTATTGCTACCAGCCAACGTTTGCCGGGCATCACTAGTCCCCTTCCGACGGCAAAATGGCAGGCGTAGCTGCGGGTGGAAGATGCTTCTTTTTGCGGTGAGCCAGTCGTTCGACCACGTCGAAGCTGACCGGTATAAGGAAGATAGCGAGGACGGAGGCTGCGAGCATACCGCCAATCACCGCTGTGCCTAATACGCGTCGCGAAATCGCGCCCGCGCCAGACGCTCTCCAGAGCGGAACGCATCCCAGAATAAATGCGAACGCTGTCATCAGAATCGGCCGCAAGCGCAACTTTGCAGCGATTAATGCCGCCTCCTCAGCGGATTTGCCTTTGTCGAACTCCATCTTGGCGAATTCGACAATCAAGATGGCATTTTTCGCGGCCAATCCGATCAGCATGACAAGTCCGATTTGCGCGTACACGTTATTGTCCAGACCTCGCATCCACAGAAACAAGAACTCTCCGAAAACCGCGATTGGCGTGCCCAGTAGGACGCTGAAGGGCAGAGACCAACTTTCGTACTGCGCCGCTAAAATAAGGAATACGAACAGCAGAGACATGCTGAAGATTACAGCCGGCGATACTCCTTCTGCAGCCTTCTTCTCCTGGTACGACATACCCATATAGTCATAGCCCATCTCTGCGGGCATCGTATTCGCAAACGTTTCCTCCAAGGCCTTGAGGGCTTGGCTCGAGCTGTAACCCGGCGCGGCGCTTCCATTGATCTGGGCACACCGGTAGAGGTTGTAGCGCAGTGTGAATTCTGGTCCAGTCCGGGCTTTGATTGAAGTGAAAGCGCTTAGTGGCACGGGCTGTCCGGTGTCGTTCGTCACGTAGAATTGGCCCAAGTTCTCCGCTCGAGTCCGGAAATCTCCCTCGGCTTGAACGTAGACCTGCCACTGCCTTCCGAAACGGTTAAAGTAGTTAATCAATAAACCACCCATGAAAGTCTGCAGGGTCTTGTAAACGTCTGCAAGCTGAACGCCTTGCGCGATCACACGTGGACGATCCACGTCGACATACACTTGCGGTACGGTGGGCAGGGCCGTCGTATAGACTGTCGCGAGTTCAGGGCGCTTGCGCGCTGCGGCAAGAAACTTATCGAGATTCTGACTCAGGAACTGTGGATCCTTGCCCGCGCGATCCTCCAACATGAAGGTGAAACCTCCCGAAGCTCCCACACCTGGTATTGCTGGCGGTGGAAAAGAGAAGGCAACACCCTCAGTGATCTTCGAAAGTTCCCGATTCAAGTGCAGCTTGATAGCCTCGTACTGTTCCTCCGGCGCTTTGCGTTCAGCCCACTCTTTCAGGGTGATCCAATAAAAGGAGCTATATGTATTCTGTGCGCCGCTCAACATACTGAAACCGAGCACGGCTGTCACCGAGTGAACGCCCGGGGTCTTCATAATCATCTCTTCGATTTTTCGCGAGGCGTCGTCATTGCGCTGAAGGGAGGCCGCATTCGGTAGCTGCAGGCCCGCAAATACATAGCCCTGGTCCTCGTCGGGGAGGAAGCCTTGAGGCAGCCGCGACCCGATCCATCCCGCGAGCA